>JAABUH010000486.1_pt1 | contig 58332 bp, 72 predicted proteins | sample 5559121 | NCBI WGS metagenome assembly JAABUH01 (sample SAMN10711871, study PRJNA513364) | rock metagenome | isolation source: Antarctica rocks | place: Antarctica: Victoria Land, Battleship Promontory nord | collected 2015-12-28 | reverse complement strand
GTCGGCGGGAGGAAGCGTGGTGGTCTTGAGTGAGTCGGCGTCGTGCAAGGAGTAGATCTTGATGTCGTAGTCGAGAGCTCGGGTACCCGAGATCCCTCTACCACGAATCGAGATGTCGTAGGAGGCCATCATCTGGATCGTTTTCATCGTGCAGGATGGCTTGATTGGTCAAGCGCGTCATTACATCACATGGGGATGATCACTTGCACTGAGCAGAGATCCAGGTACTCGAGTACTCGAGTACTGTAGATACGCGAAGAGTATGACAGACCTTGGTTTCCTTTTCGTTTCTTCGCCAACCGTTTTTCTTCGTATCTTCTAGGACATCTTGGATGGGTTTACGGGTCATATTGGACAAGGTCTCAACGTGGATTCAAGAAACATCTATGGAATGTTAGCCACATGACTGACTCGCTGAGTTATGATAACACGTTGGCGGACGACGCGAAAGAATCTGCCGAGTCGCTTCTGAGGAGTTTGTCAACCACCTTTCATCATGTCAAGAAGGACCAGACGGATGGAGGAGAAACGAACCGCCAACGGCGCATCTAGACCGTCAGCGCCTGTTCTGATTCGTGGGGTATATACTGTTTTGCTAATCGTCTTCACAGTGCGACCGCAAACACTCCGACCGAGCATATCCGCCCTTCCCGTCAACGAGTAACCCCTGCAAGGATATTACGTTCGCCACTCCGCCTTGACGATGACCAGGCATTCGGTCCCGACATCGCGAACGAGACGATCCACCGCCGTCTACCGCCGACTGGAGACGGTCTCATTCCACGTCAACGTTTTCCCCTTCATGCTCGAGAACCGCTTGTTCCCAAGAAAGAGGCCCCGAGTTGAAGGAGACGCCCGGTACATACAACCAATCGCGGAGTACCTCCGTTCACCACTGCAAGGTGCCAGCATGCGATTAGGCATATTTCGTTGCCCCACGGTGTTTCAAGGGAAGAAATGGTTTCACTGTTGGTGTGCGGTCATCTGTAAGAGGGGTCCACGGGACCGCACGGTGAGCATTTTCGATCCAGCAGCATTCATTCGGTCTGAAGAGTACAACCCTCAAGTGTATCGCGACGACTGGATCGCCTCGCAGAAGAGACTCCTTCCGGCTTTGGCAGGGCGGGAGGTTCACGTAGTGGACGTTGGGTGGGGCGGTACGGATCCGCTTGAAGGGGGTAGTTACTTGGTACGTCTTTCAAGTCGGTCCCGCAATTGCACTTCCATAGGGTTTGGGGAGCTGATAGTGGTATGCTACTCTACAGCGTTGCTTGGAAAGCGTCTTGAGGTCTGCCGAGGGATTTTGCGAGAGCGGAACGGAGGGGAGGTGTCGATACCGGAGGCAGTCCTTGAAAGCTGGGGGTTCCAAAAGCAGGAGTGGCTGTCTCGATGACATCGCACCTCACCGTACGCATGGTCAACCCTTGTTTATTTCGAGCAGCACTTTTTGAGAAAGGGTAAGGACTAGAGAATCATCCTACTTACTTCCATCGACACCTTCCTCTTCAGAGCTCCCTTGCTTCCTTGCTCTGAACCGGGGGACTTCATAGGCTACGGCGAGATATGTTCCCGCCTCCCCAATCTGAAACACCACCCGATCCCACCGCCACCGCCACCGCCTCCACCCGCTCCCGCTCTGCCTCCACCTCCTCTGCTACCCTTCCCCTTCCACTTGTCAGCGTTGGAAGCAACACACCCTGAGATCGGAACTCGCATCTGCAGACTGGCCCGGACGATCGTAAGGGCTTACGCGGAGGAGACATGCTACGACCTGAACTCCCCCCAGACGTCCTGAACCGCTGCTTCGTTGGACTGCACGCTGGTGAGGTAATCACCCTCTTCTTGTTGCACTTCTCCTTGAGGTCGTGGATCTTGACGGCTTCCGCGTCGTTGACCTTTAATTCAGCTTTCGAAAACTGCCTGATGACGGCTGGTTTTGACCTTTTTGTTGCTCCTTGTGCCGGAGAAGGGTGGTTCACCTCCTCCACCCGGCTTCACCTCCTCCACCCGGCTTCGCCTCTTTCATTGGCTTTACCTACTCCACCTGGCTTCGCTCTTCGAGATTATTGGTCGCCTCCCCCATGGCACTCATCTCCTCTCAGCGCTTCTCCCCTCCTTCTCGATCCGCATCTCCCTCCCCCGTGAGGCTTGCCATACTTCTCGCTCAACCTTTCCCTCCTCCAAGAGGCTTCTTCCCTTCTCGCTCGGCTTGCCCCTCCTCCACTGACCTTTCGCTCTTCAACTAATCAACCCAGCCGTTCCATTTCACCCAATGACCGTCTCATTCTTCCGCCAAAAGGTCAACGGTACGCATCTACGTCTCCGCTACCAACCTTCTCCTCACAAGTCGTCTCTCTCTCCCATTTGTCGTCGAGTGGCCATTCTTCTATGGAGATCCCTGAATTCGGAGGTCACAGGGAAGTCGGCGATGGGTTCTCATCGGGTCGGTGATTATTTGCATTATTGTATTTTCTATGGGAGGTTGAATCTCATTCGTTTAGAGGTCGACGGAGGAACGATGACTGGGGTCAACGAGTCGGCAACTCTCGGCTACAACCTCAAGGTTTACTCACCGTTCGGACCTTGTCCATCAAGCCTCCGCTCGCCAACGACTGCTCTTGCACACGCCTTGTCCCAGTCCACCCGTTATCTTCGGGCCCAACATTTTCTTGACGGGTGGGCTGTTGTTCACAGATACGGCGACCAAGGTACGATCCGGCGCTGGAAGAGGGCGATGGGTGCGGACGGTGTTTGAGAGGAAGATGAGAGGTTGATAGCCTGGCATTGGTAACCGCTAGGGGATGTTGGGAGTTACTGACTGGCCGCTAGTGGTATTCTGTCCCCCTTTCATGCAAATAAGGGCGGCCTCCTTTCCTCGTCCCTTGTGGCCATCTACAGCCTATATGAATGCATGTGCCAGTGCCAGACCCGCTTCGTAGACTTGGCCTTGACCGGCGTTGGCGGTCGAATCCCGGAAATAGAAAATCCTCTTGGTGAGTTCTGTTGTATCTTACCCAACGCTTGGTATGGAGCTGTGTGGGGTCCGATTCATGTGGCGTCCAGGCGCGTAGAAGGGTGTCGAGCGAACCATGCAGGAACGATCTCTAGGTACGAGCCGCCAGAGGCAGCGTCGGCCAATGCCCTCCAGGTCAAGAAGAGCCTTCCTCATCCCGCTGAATCCAATCAAAACGTTGGGTGAGGTCCCTTGCTGGATCACACCATCCGGAGTGTAATGATCGGGATAGTCATATCGAGCTCTAAAGAAGCGCACGGTTTGATCAGAATCCCTCACACTTTGGCGGTAGTTCCGACCTAGTTGTAACCAGCTATTGATGACTACCGAGCCTTTTGATCTCGTATCCAACTTTGACAATGCGCTTGGATTGAACAGAATCCTATCTCCAGCTCGTCAGATGTTCCGCATGGATTTGACAGAAGCTCAGAATTTGCTAGCGATTTCCAGCTCGCCATACGATGCGCTTGGATTGAAGGGTTCTTGGACTTCTCCAGATTGTCACATTCGACTCGGCCGGTGGCGACACCCGACATCCTTATACCCAATATCCTCTCGCCACACCTACATCTCCCTCTCCACTTCACCAAGCATTCCGCTGCGATGGCCTCCCCTTCCTCGCACCCGGTGCTGTTCTGTTTGCTTTCACCCGTACAGCTTCTCTGCCCGACGCTTCGAGCCTGATGGGGTAGGGATGCCAGGTATTCTGGGCTTGGCGATTGACCATTTTCCAGAGCTACTAGTCGAGGTGGTCAGACGAGAGTACTGACGATAACAGTCAGCGGGAAAGAGTGGCGGGAGATCCAACCCTCGTTGTGCGACGCTTCGAAGAGGAGGAAGTTGGGCGAAGAGAATGGAGATGGGCGAAGAGGGTGGAGTTGAGCGAAAAGGGTGAAGATGGGTGAAGAGGGTGGAGTGAGCAGAAGACGGAACCGAGAGCAAGGAGATGGCGACGAACTGCTGGATTGCCACATCTGGTGCCCAATCCGAAACGCCGAGAATTAGCTTTCACCGGTTCGTCTTTCCCTTTCATTCCTGCTCTCGGCTCTAACCACCATGGCAACCTCGTCCCAGGTTACTGAGCCAATCGGAATCGGGAGCGATTATCCGTTGGTAAATAAGGAACTCGACTACTGGTTCTTCGTTCCCGATAATGAGGTTAGAACCGATCCCTTCGAGACCGACCTCCGACGGGTATCCCTCTTCTATGCCAATGATTATGGCTCCCTCGCACCTGAACCGATCCAATCAGTCGAATACGCACCACCCGTATCCAAGGATGATGTCTCGAAGAGTTTCAAAGACTACTTGCGAAGCTTCACGATCCCTTATTACGGCGACATGTGGAAGGCGGAAATCTCGAAGGCCGAGGAAGGCTCGATCCCCAGCGAACCTATCATTCCAGATGATCATCGTACCGTCCCATTCGGCGACAAATATCTCTCCATGACGAATCGGAATAAACACAACCAGCGAAAGCGGATGTTCTGGAATATAAAGGTGTGGATGTGGTCTCCGGTGGAGGACAAAGCAAAGCTGTGCCTGGGTACGTCCCGCCTCGCCGATTGACAAGTTAACGGTCGCTCCTGCCCATGCTAATGCCCCGCACAGGATTTTTCCGAGACAACGAGTGGGGTTTTAGCCATTTCACCGTACACGATCTCTACACTTTCGTGTACGTCCTGCTAGAACCCAAAGTGCGCGATCGGGATTGGTCGATCTTTCGAGAAGGCTTCGATGTGGATGACGCGCAGGCCCAGTCGATGGACTGGAGGAGCGATGCAGAGGTCTCCGAGGGGAACTACTGGATCCTCAATGGCCACGGTAAGTCGACACCTTCCCCAGACTTTGCTGTTTCTCGCAACCCTCTTGAAGCCACCGCTGACTCCTTATCTGGGTCAGGCCAACCGACCGAAGTTGTACTGGATTCCAACTGCTGCGTTCCACTCCGAGAAGGTAACAATCGTCATGGTATTTTCGAATCCGCGTTCACCACCAGCGAGATAAAGACGGAGACCGGTAGTACATGGACTCATAAACATTTGTCCGCCCGAGTGAGACCTTCCACGCCTTGTCAAGTCTGAGGAGCTCATCACTCGCTTTCCCTCGCCTCGAAGCTCCCGCAAAAGATCTGGAGCGTGCGTGAAAGGGATCAAGAACAGTGCCGAATCAGTGGCTCGAGAGCAGACCACTATACCTCGGGACTGGAGCTGGCACACATTGTTCCCCGTGCGAATTCTTGGGTGGTGAGCTTCAATTGGAACGCAGCCCGTCCCGCAATGACTAATTGTCATGACAGCTGATGTGGATTCGTCGATATTTCGATCCCACCGCCTTTTTCGCCGATATCCTCTCGGACAAGTTCAATCGCTGGCAAGATCCGGACGACTGGTGGGACAGCGAATATCTCGAAAGTCGCAAACATGTTTTTGAGAAGATCCCCGACCATCCCGCCAATCTCATGCTCCTCGAGACTTCAATTCACAGGGAACTCTTCGACCGCTTCAGGTTGACCGTCAACCCGTTCACGTACCGCAAGTTTCTGACCTATGTACCGGAAGTGGATTGGCCGGCGAACAGGGATGCCACCGATGTTCAGCTATTCAGAATCAAGCGCGATCCGCAGAACCGCGCCTACGTGGATTGCGGGCGAAACGAGCTCGCTGCAGCCTACCCGTCACGGCTCGCTCTCTTCATTCATTTCAAGTCCTGCCTACGACACCAGTGTACATGGGATACCGGTGCCTCTGACCAGGACCAGCCCAAAGCGCCTACATTGGACAAAAAGGGGTGGGAGACGCCAAACAAGACGGTAAAACGATCATCGAAGGATAGCTCAGCACGAAGGGGAAGGGGGCTCCCACCGTTGGGACCGCAGTCGCGGAGACGGGGTTCATCCGGCGGAGGATCGATCAAATACCAGGTAGTCCACCAATGGCAGGAGTGAGCATCTCAATCGTCCCTGCACGTTCACCAAAGCTGATCGCGATCGATGGTCAGTAATCTACTCCCCATGAGTAATGACGGTGTCCTGTCCTCAATCCTGCCAACCCATGTTGTGACATAGTGCCCGCGGGTTTTAGGGGGAGGAAACCTGATTTGGGGCATCTGAAGTAGATTCAGACGAGGCACATGATTGATGAGATGGCATGGACTGTGCACAGCAAGAGGCCGGAATCGGGTACTGATGACGAGATTTTCGTTGCATCTGACATATCACCACATACCACTTCACGAGCTGTCCAAGCTCGTAAAAGCCTTGATCCCCCCTTATTTCGCGATGACTACTGATCGCGGGATCGACACAATACTATGGTCCCAAGTTAGCCGATCTTGATACCGAGATCGAGATGTTCCGAGGGCGAGAGCGGCCAGAGAGGATTGTGCTGGGTGACTGGTCGAATTGTTCGCAAGCAAGCGGGGAGAGGCTCGATCGGAAAAGCAGCGCGACCCCTCCCTGGGTCCCAAGATGGGGTTCTGAACCGGAAACAGAAGCTTGAATGGAGATTATCGGTTCCGCCGGGGATGATATGGCAGGGCTGGGTCACGAACGAATCAAGGGAAAAACACGACGATCGATTGGCTCTTCGCCGACATTTTATTTGAAAAAGGCGGCAATGGGGACGCGCACTTGGACGACCGAGATATTCAATGGCTCACATCCCTGTCGACCCTGGAAACAGACTTATATAACGTCATACCATAGTTATAGAACACCCTTAGTCAATGGACAGCTTCCTACATCTTCGTCAGACGACTTGTATAACAGGCTTTCAAGCACGTGCAACATGTCCTATGGAGACAAGCCGTCGGTCGCAATCGGTGTCTAAGCCACCCAGGGTGATGCCCTCAGCCTCCTTAGCCTTCCCCTTGTCGTTCTTTGCCATGTTAACTGCCTCCCTCGCCTCCACTCTCATCAGGCATGTGTCAGTGGTAGATTCATGGGTACCAAGATAAGTGACCATTACCCCCGCCCTGGATTGTTTCCTAGACTCCTGAACCGTCCCATGCTGACAGGATTTAAGCCTCTCCACAAACACCAACAATGTCACAGCAGTCAATCTCCTTGCGCATGCGCCCTCGACTATCTCGAACAGTGTAGGCTTCACCCTTGTCAATGTCCGACCATGGAACCCACCCGTCGCCACGGCCATCACCCTCGTCGGGCTCATTTACATGCTCATCTTCGCCTTCATTATCGCCATGGCCGACAACGTCCGTCGCGAGATCATGTAGGTCCGCCTTACTCTTCAGCTTCCCTCTTATGAAGATCTTTCACCAGTGCACCCTTCCTCACCACTCGCGCGTATATCGCCTACCGCGATTTCATCCTCTCCTTCTTCTTTGCCATGATCAACCTGCCCTTCAAGGTCCATTTCGACGCGCACTACACCTATGCCGGCGGCTTCTTCCTGTGGTGGTTCGCCCTCTACCTTGGCATAGCCTCCGTTGGTCTCGCCACGGAATTCGTGACCATCGTCGGGGCGAAATACGTTGCCTTCTTCCTTATCATGCTTATCATCGCAAACGTATCGTGAGAATCCAGCTAGACAAGTTGAACGGGTCGAGCACTAAAAGACTGGCTCTCAGTGTCGTCTCATTGCCCCATGAACTCCAACCGTGGATCTACAAGTACGGCGTGGTCATGCCATTCTACAATCTCAGCAAAATCGTCCGGACCGTAGGTGGTTCTCCTCCGGAAGGCGTAAGACCCAAGCTGACCCTCGAGTTCAGATCATCTTTGACACCAAGAACGAGATCGCCGTGATCTGGGCGTCTTGCTTGTCTGGGTCGTGGTGTCGTTGATCACCATCTCCATCGCCACTTGGGCGTTCAGGAGGAAGTCCGCTAACGCGCACCGAAAGGCGGTCGTGGAGGCGGAGTCGGATGAGCAGCCGCCCAATGGGCGACCAATGGTCTGAGACAAAAATGAAGTAGACTTATTTGGAGGACTAAAGCGATCTTTTTCATGTCATCGGATGTGTCGGATCATACCTATACTTGAGGTTGGCAGGAAGCATGCCGCTTCGCCGAGCGACTCTTTATCCGTCCCGGGCTCTGTTTCTCTCGACCGCTAACTTATCCATATAACGTTAAATGAACGTGACATCGCTGGCCGAACGGCCGGGACGACCGCGGACGAGAGAAATTCGCGCATTGAGGGTTGTGTTTTACCTTTGACAGCCAATATGGTCTCTCTCCTATCGTGTTCTGCTGATCCCGACTTCGGTCCGTCTTAACCTCTCACATCCTCCGCCCTTAGCCTCTTGTGTATTCTTCCCCCTCCTTCGACTGTTCATTCCCGACTTTCTTTCTCGTCGGTACCCACCTCCAGCAATAGGTCGTGAGGACCGGGTACGCGACCTTGCCTCTCATCGGCTGGCGCTCATCCTCAGTACTTGGTCGTATAGTCGTCAATAGATCACAACGAACAGTTTTGTCGTTCCAGATGCGGTAATAGGATGCCAACCTTCTGTCCACCGTCGTACACCGCCAAGTTTGTACCCTTCACGTTGCGGGATAAGCCAGAGCTCCTCTCACGGTGGAGCGTTGAAAGACTTCTCCTGCCAATCTTTGAAGGGGAACACGACCGCATTATCGGCTAAAATGAGCAAAATAAAATATACATGGAGTCTTTTCATACACCCTCATCCTTTAATCAGTCGATGCATTCTCAGCCCCTTACAGCCATCAATGACCCTCCGGGTTCTGCGCGTCAAACCCGTTCAGGATCGTCGCGATGTAGCTGTAGAAGCCGCAGTAATGAATAAGGCTCGTCGTCCCGCTCACTCCGAGGATCTGCGCAGGTAAATTAGTCCCTCCTTCGGTGACGATATGAAGGCCGGATGAGAGGGCGGTACGAGGAGAGTACGGTAGACCGAGCATGCTTACTTTGACGGACTCGTCGAAAACTTCCTGTGGTAGCGGGCCAAACTTGCCTAACTCGCTCGCTACTCGATATGCAATCTTCTGTTTGACGCTGAAGCTTTCCGGACATTTCCCATTGGTTATCGTTTCGAGGTCGTGCTTGGAGAAACCAGAGAGGCTCTGGTGCGCACTGCCACGACGCGTCAACACGACTTGTCATGGTTCCAGTGGAACGGTCGCAGCAAACCGCTAGGAGGAGTGATAGCGAGATGGGAGAGCGGCGACAGGGAAACGGGAGGGACCAACTAATTCTCATATTTCGCCCCCATCCTCGCTCCCACCACAAGAATCACTGTCTCCCGACATTCAGCCGGCAAGCCGGGGATTTTGGCGATATTTTGCGTGAAGCTGAGAAAGACCTGCCCGACATAGGGGGTGTGGAGCTGGATGCCGAATGGACCGATGAAGCGGTTTTGAGAATCTCGGGTGATCACCCTGGACAAGATCAGTCGGAGAGAAGGGGGAAGATGGAGGGAGGGAGAGGAGAGATGACCGAAAAGGATTGGCGAAGTGGGATATGTAGGAGTGCTGTGTGGCGAGGGGAGCGAGCAGAACGTACCTATCGCCGTACTTCTCCGTGGTGTACTTTGCAAACGCATCGTACAGCACTTTCTGCTCTTTGTCGAGCGCAGGGGGCTCGAAAAGGCCGAGTCGGTTCGCCATTGTACGGAGTCTGTGATGGGAGAATTGACCCAACTGTCTGATTGATTAGGTGCTGAGCGATATATGCAGTCCTGCTATGTATATATACATATATACATATATATATATGGTCTTGCTTAGGCCGTGACGGGAGAGAAACCTTAAAAAGCTATGGAGCCGGAATTGCGTGGGTGCCCGGAACTTGTCCGACCGGCGTATATACAGCAGTCAATCATAGCCCTATTATGCGGTCCAATTTGAAGGCTTGACAGGACACCATCCTCGTCCACACAGCTCAAAATGGCACCTGCGAAATCCACTAAAGTCATCGCGACCTTCCCTCCTGGCTACTTCCTTGAAAACATCGCTCTGCTCCGGGACGACAGCCTGCTCATAACCGTTCCAAACCGCCAAGAGCTGTATTGCCTTCCCCCCGCACCCACTCCCTCGGCTGCACGCGTCCCTATCCTCCTCCACAAATTCGAAGAGGACCAATGGACGATGGCAATGTGCAACGCGCCCAACGACCTCAACCTGATCTACCTCGTGACCACGGACTTCACCGGCACCGGACGTCGCCATGCCCACTTGCACGTCCTGAACTCCTCCAACGTCGCGGATGGCTCTCATCCGGTGCAGCTGATGCAATTCCCGCCCAACGCCAAGGGGCTCAATGGCATGTGCCAGCTCTCGTCCAATGTGATACTAGCCGCCGACAGTTTCGAGGGCGTCATCTGGCGAATCGACATCACATTCAACAAGAACGTGGCGGAGAAAGCCGAGGCTCGCGAATGGCTCCGAGACGACGCCTTCACCGGCGTTCTTAAACTTCCCGACTTCCAGCCGGGCGTGAACGGGCTCAAGTACTCCCCGAGCTCGGGATACGTCTGTTTCTCAAACTCCCAACAGAAAACGTTTGGGAAAATCAAGGTAAATCCGCACACCTTCGACCCGGTAGGCGAGTCGGAGATCTTGGCGACGGGGATGCAGGGCGACGACCTCATAATCGATGAGGGTTATCTGGGAGGACCGGTAGCCTACCTGACCGCGCATCGAGACAACACGGTCTTGCGAATTCCAATCGCTAAAGAAGGATTGGAGGCGACGGAGAAGGAAGTAGAGGTAGTGACGAAGGTGACGGCGGACGAGGCGGTCATGCTTGGCCCGACTGCGGGGGTGTGGCAAAGGGGCTTGGAGGGGAAAGTCGCGTACTTTACTTGCGACGGCGGACTGAAACACCCGATGGAGGATGGGGTGGTGAGGTGGGCAAGGGTGGTGAGGGTGGAGTTTTAGGGGAGATTGGATTGCGTTATGATAGATTTTTGGACTAGCAGAAGACGTAATTCCCATAATTGCTTCTTGCAAAATACACCGTAAACTCGGAAAATCCCGCCGCACACTTCCCTCCGCCTACCGTCGTCTGGATCGGAAGCTCACCATGTCCACAACGCTCGTCATGCTGCTCCTCGTTACATTGCACCCGCCCACTCGGTACGAGTATCCAACATCCCAGTGTATAGCTCCCAATACAACTCGTCACTTTCCTCAACGACGTAAAGGTATTGCACCTCCATAAGTGTACACATCTTTGAATTCTCTGTAAAATTTATAAGGCTCGTCTCTGAGACGCGCAACGACGGTGCCAGGGCGAGCCGTATCGTATTCTGGCGGAAGCGACAACAGGTCCATCTGCGGGGAATGGTTGCCGCTTCGGGGCCGGGCCTGATCTCTTCGGTTGGATCTGTCCTAAATGAAGCCGCTTTATCCGCCGGCAGGGTGTGGGCGAGAGTTTTCCCCGAACGGATCGTTGGTTGTCCATGCTTGGGGAAAAGCTTACTTTATCCTCTAGATAGATTTCCGTGACCAATCGACTCAAGGCACATCGGAACTTACTATGGTGCTCACGTCGGAACTTACCCGCAATGTAGCGTAGTGATGCATCTATTTTCGTCATGTGGAGTCGAATCAGGTACTAATGACGTCGACCATGGAGTGTTTACGCAGCTCAGCTAGCTCCGGCGAAAGCGCGATGATGGGATCTGATACTTACATATATATAGCCCTTTTTTCCTTCGGGAACATCGCATCGCATTTCTTCATCACTTCTGCTCCCACTACACTCCTCAGTATCCGATCATGGCTTCCAACAACTATGCCTGATGCGAAGCTATCTTCCGCGAACCAGTCGACGCAAAGACGATCGAGGCTGGCCACTTAGCAGAAAAAATTGCTCGAGCCGAGTCGGTCCGCGTTCAGTCACTAAGGACGCCGCTGTCTGCGTAATCAATTTCGACGGCTGCGGAACTCCCAATCCCTTCGAATGTTACACCACCCACGGCTCGAATTCGCCTTTACTGGGCAGATCATAGATGACAGAGTGGTAGATGATGCAATCCAGCACTACCGTAGAAAAGGCCTAAGCGAAAATGATGTATGACCTGTTGGGAACGAGTGAGAGGCGAGCGGACCAGAGGTGGGTGGAAGGAGGTTGACGAGTCGGAACTCGTTGAGAAGCGGGTCGAGAGCCTTGGATGCTGTAGATCCGCGGAGGGGCTCGCAGGCTGAAAGCATGCACGGTAGCCGCTAACTGCATGGTATTGCAGCTGGGGGGCGTATGGCTCGAGATGTCGAGACAGTTCACCGCAAAGACGATGATTATGAGGTAGTCAGCCTAGGACAACGAAGGCATATGTGACGTGCAACCTTCCGTTGAGTCGAACCAGCGCGAAATGCGATCTGCTGAAGGCAAGCCTTGGGCGGCGCTGTTGACTTAATCAATATGCGTCCGTGGCCTATCTAAGCAACAACTATCACCCTCAGTCTCCCTTAGAAACCATCACACGATGATTCCGTAACTGAAGGTCTTGTCTGCTTCTCAGCCCGAAAGTATGCCACTAGTATCAATCCATGAATCAACATCCATAGATTTATCATCCCACTCTTCAAGCTGAGTCTATCTGGCGGCTATGGCCATTGCTTGACTTCATCAACGGCCCGAACCAGCTTCCGGCTTGATGTACTGCAACGTCCAGCTCGGTCGAGTACCCTTCTCTGGTTCCCACTCGGTTCCGTCCCATGGGTTACCGTTGATGTGCAGGTGAGCGTACGGGGTTCCGTCGAACATAACATTGGCGCCGTGTCCATCGCGGATTTTTGTTGGGAAGCCGAGATGTTTCGCATCAAACGGCCACATGATCATGTAATGAGGTCTGATAGGGATTACGGACTCGTCAGATCGAAGGCATCGGTGTAGCTGTGCTGCTGAGCCCCGGCTAGCATATAGATAAAACCGGGTGCTGTGCGATAACGCGTCTTTGATCCAGAGGAACCCCTGGGCATCGGAAGCCATGGGGACAATCCCCACTTCGTTCTGGTTGCCAGGGAAGCAGACCCATTCGTTTCGGCCCTCGCGGAGTGTGGTGATCGTCCTCGGTCCTCGCTGTAATGAAGTCAAAGTGTTATATACATATACTTCGTTCACCGTCGGCAAATACTTGAATTAGCACCATTCCCCCATGCAGGTAGGTCTCAAGCAGGTAAATTATATGGAAGCTTCGTACCCGCAATCTTACCTCGAAAAAATAAAACCGGAACCCTAGTCGCCAGCAGCCCATTCGACATGCACGTCTTTGTGACGGGTGCCTCGGGCATGCTCGCCCGTCGCCTGACAGAAATCCTCGTCGCAAGAGGGGATACCGTGTCTGGTCTCGCCCGATCCCCTGAGTCCATCGAGAGAGTCACCAAGCTTGGCGCGACCCGATCCGAGGCGTATGGACCGAGCTCGACCTGTTGAGAGCCGAGAGCGCCAAAGCGGACGAGGTCATTCACTGCGCCTATGCGCATGATGAGTTGATGAGCGGCGCGGTCCTGAAGGCTGCTGCGGATGATCGTGCGGCTATCAGAGCTATGGTCGAGGGACTCAACTCCGGGACGAAGACGACGACGACGAAAGTGTTCATCTACTGCTCCGGGACCCTCTGAGGACCGATCCAAAATTGCGCAATGCTGGACTCCCTCGACCACTCTCTGAGGACCTCACGTTCGAATCGAAGTCGGATACACTCAGAACGATAGTCATCCGTCTCGCTGCAATCGTGCACGAGCTCGCTTCGCTTCACCCCTTCCTCCAAGAGATGGCCGAAGCGGCAAAGAAACACGGTTTCTCGGGCTACATCTCGGCTGACGTACGCTGGCCGTGTGCGCATTACGACGACGTCGCCGAACTTTTCGTCTTGGCCCTCGACAAAGCTCCATTGGGCAGGGTTCTACATGCGGTAGACGAATCCGCGGTCAGCACAAGAGACATGGCTGAGTGGGTAGGGGAGGAGTTGAGGGTGGAGACGAAGGAGGTGAAGAAGGAGGACGCGATGTCAATGGGGGTTTGTGGGGATGTTGCTCGGGAAAGATAATCATACGACGGCGGAGAAGACGAAGGGGTGGACGGGATGGAAACCGAAGGGGAAGAAGCTGTTGGAGGAGATGAGGGAGAGGGGGTTGAAGGAGCATCAGTAGGATTTGGGTCATTCAAGGAGGATCTCAATCGTGGCACGTTATAGATAGGCTGGACTGGCTTTAGCGAGTTGATGCAATAAGCATGGCTCGGAGACGTATGCATGTGAGCTCATGCGGGACCGCCGTGATCCAGTTTGAGCCAAGCGCGATTCATCGGTTCAAAAGGGTGTTCCGGTATCATCTTGGCGGTAGGGGTGACGTTTACGGAAGTCGTTATATCTCGACGAGGCGTGGGGAGGGGCCAGGGTGAGGGCATAATCGATCATGCCGTGGCTTTTGGCGTCCCACCTGGATGTACGTACTGAATCAATGACGCCCCTGGTGGTGATACGTGGTCATCTCCCTTTTAATCATCGAACTTTGCAGCACTACTGGTCAAAGTTTGATGCCTTTTCTCAATCTTTTCACTTCAGATCAAATTTAACCACAGCGCAATATGACTTCCCAGTCCCCCTCCAAACGATTCTCGCATCTTCCCCACAACTCCACCATCATGGTGACCCCTTTCACCGTTCAGACCCCGCAATGACCGACCACGTAGCCGTTCTCACGATCTATGAGAATCCGTATCACCCGGGCCAACGCGGACGATCAAAAAGAAGGCCGGCGGTTCGAGATGGGCGTGACCAAATCCTGGATACAGGAAAGCTATCTCCCCAACTGGCAGAACGATTTCGACTGGCGACTGGCGTAAGACCGAAGCTCGAATCAACGAGTTCTCCAACCATCACGCCGCACTCCAACTCTCCGGGGACATGAGCTCTCCGTCCACTTTGTCGGATTATTCGGCAAGAAGAAAAGACGCGGTGCCGGTCATCATGACTCACGGTTGGCTGGGAAGCTTCATCGAGTTCCTCCCTCTCGTCGAATACCTCTCCAACACTTATAGCGAGGAGAATCTAGCCGTTCATCTGGTCGTTGCCTAGCAAGGTCGGTATCGGCTTTTCGAATCCCCCGCCGCAGAGGGGCAAGTTTACGGATCTCGATACGGCGAGTTTGTGAGATCAGTTGATGGTGGGCCTGGGGTTCGGGAAGAAGAACGGGGACATGTGACGCAGGGTGGGATACGTGACGCAGGGTGGGAGATATTCGGGGTTTCGTGACGATGTTGTTGGGGGATATGAATGGCATAAATCGGCGCACATTCTAAATGGGTATCGTTGCGTAGTTCGGGATCCCGTGGCTTGGCAATTTCCCCGTCTGCCTTCTTCACTTTTGTCATAGTCGTACAGTTATCTTAGAAGTTGGAGACGAGGTGGGTCGGATCCGGAACACCGAAGGATTCCGTTGCTGACCGAGGTGAACAATTCGATTTTCGGTTCACTGCTTGGGTTTAAGCAACACTCGATGTTGGCAAGACGAAAGTGTGTAATACTGAGAGTATTATCAAGGACTCCTTCGACCCCATCATCTCTTCCTCCCACTTCTCTACCCTTTCACAACGGTACGGCCAGTGGGGAAACCTCACAGTACCCCGTACCGCACGAAAGTTCTCGCTGACTCTCGACGTTCCGAGATCGGCTCAAACATCCACCGAGCGGGGCGTTAGCGCAATAGTTACATCCCGGGGGAATGGCAGTGGGGCCGCTCGGGGCCACGGAAGGGTGTCACCTGTTCTTGCGCAAGACGAGGCGCGATGCGCAGATCCCGCATTTTGTGGAAGTGCTCATTGTGCCGAGACCTGGAGACCTGCTGACCTTCCAAGACGTAACTGAGCTGAAAGCCAGCCTCTTGACCAAGGCGTAATAGTTTTACCGCGAAGCACATGCCGTTACTTATTATAATCACACAGCTCGATCCGCTTCTTTCTCTGATCGTCTCCACTATAACATTGTGTACAAGATGGCTTCCATAACACAAGGCTCGGCGCCAGTTCTTGATATCTACCCTCCCGAGAAGAACGAGGTCGAGCATATCGAAACGAGCGAACCCATTGATAGTGACCTTACACTCGAAGGTGTTGGTCTCTACAAGTCACGATTCGACGAGCTATCCATCCCTCGGACCTTATGGGTGTTCAAGCGGGTCGTCCTTGTCGTGTTGGCCGTTTACACTGGCTACATGTGCGAAGGTTTCGAAGTGAGTTTCTGCCAATCTGTCGGTTGGTTCGGAGCAGTTTTAGCTGAGGATCACAGCTCGGTGCCGGTGGTAGCGTCGTAGCCAATGCCGGTTTCGTCAAGCAGTATGGGACACGAGGTGGCCAGGATGGTGTGAGAGCACTGAGCCCTACCTGGTGTACGACAACCCTCTTATGGCAGAGATTTTAGCTGATATCGGCAGTGTCAACCTGGAGTGCTCTGCTCGTATGTCTTGCAAGGGTCCCTCCCATCCCCGAGCACATGGCTGACTCATTACAGAATGTCGGTCAAATCGTCACCTTCACACACATCTCTTGGTATGCGTCACGTTATCTTCGGCTCGCTTTGGCTGATGACCGCTTAGGGTCGCCGATCGGTACGGCCGCAAATTCTCGTTCTACATCGCTTGGATCTGGCTCGTCGTGGTACGTTGCGCATAAAGTACATCTCGCATGTGGCATGAGCTGATGAGCGACAGGGTTGTGTCCTGCTCAATACCGCCAAACGCCCCAGTGTCTGGGTATGTCCTGCTTGCGCCCGATATTGGCAGACTGACATCCCGCTAGGCTCTTGCGAAACTCTGTAACGGTGCGGGTATCGGTGTGCTCCAGTGAGTGCCTAGTACTCATATTCGACTTCAAGTGCTCGGGACTGATGTATCCATAGAATCACATGCCAAGTATATGTCATGGAAATATGCCCGAACAGGATTCGAGGGGGTATGGTCACCTTTCAAGCCGTCTGGTAAGTGACCCTCTTATACCGATTGGCTTAACCCGTTCTGATCGCGACTAGGTCCAACATCGGTGGTATCATCGTGTCTGTGATGATGCAGCAGCTCAATCAAAAGCATCCCGACAACTACCTCCTGGCAATGCGTATCCTCTGGGCACCGATCGCTCTCATGATCGTCTGCTGGGTTTTCGTCCCCGAATCACCTTGGTATCATGCTCGAAGAGGTAACAAAGAAGCTGCGATGAAATGCATGAAACAGCTCTATGGTGGAGTCAAGGGCTTCGACCTGGACGAGGAGTTCGGTATCATCGCCCGGACAATCGAGCATGAGAGGGCGATGCTTGACAATGCACCGAAGTATAAGGATGTCTTCAGAGGTCTCAACCTGGTGAGTGAGAAACTCCTCGAGCCACCGATAGGTTGTTGGCACGAGCTTATGAATGTTAGAGACGGACTCTCACTGTTATGATCCTCGCCGTTTCCCAGCAGTTCGCAGGCCTGGCCATCATCAGCACATACTCCACCTGTACGTCTCGAGCTCCCCTACCACACATTGACAACTGATATCGGTAGACTTTTTCTCTCTTGCCGGTCTACAGGATCCATTCCTCGGCACTGTGATCCTCTCGTAAGCATCTCACCAACCTTTGTTACAGGATGCTGACCCGTTGATAGCTGCTGCAACCTACTCGCCGTTATGATGTGGTCCTTCTCGACCGACAAACTGGGCCGTCGGACGATCATCAACACCTGTCAGACTCTTGTTTGCGTCATCTTGTTCGTAGTGGGCGGGCTGTTCTACACCGGTGCCACCACGGGAAACGCTACCGCTGGTACCGCTCTTGTTCGTTCCTTCAGCTAGTCTGTCTCAGCTAAGCTCATTGTCTTTGTCAGCTCGTCATATGCTGCATCTGGACGTTCTCGTTCCAGGTCATCGCCATGTCGTACTTCCTCTTCTCCGCGGAGCTCCCTTCTGCTGTTCTGAGGAGTGAGTTCCCTCGAAAGCACCGGCTGCATGGGTTCTGTGGCTGACCGTTGGCAGTCAAGACTGGTCCCGTCACATTCTTCGCCAACTCTATCACGGGTATCGCCACCTGGTAAGTGGAGCAGGTTATGTCATATCTAGAGCTGAATTCTCATCAGCTACGCTACCCCACCTATGCTCCTCGCACTCAGTCTCAGGTCCGGCTTCATCTACGCAGCTTTGTCCGTTCCGATATGTGCACTAATGTGGACTTACCTTCCCGAGACCAAGAGGTGAGTCATGTCTCTGCTTCCAAGATGGTTGAGCCTGATCATTTGCCAGCCGCGCTGCTGCCGAGATCGATGAGCTGTACGAGCGTAAGATCCCCGCCTGGAGATGGTCCAAGACCGTCACAGCTGCCGAGGAGCAGATGCACGCCGCCGTCCAGAACAGGGCGGTTGGTGAGAAGGCACCCGTTCAGGCTTAGACATCAACATAAGTCATGCTTATTCTGACGACGAAGAGAGGGTGCAGTAAGGTGTCGGGGTTCGTTACTGGGCGTTCTGTACATCGTATTATCTGTAGGGGTTGTTTCGACGCTCCATTAGCTACTTAGCGAAACGATAGGATTCTCCAATGTATTCACTCGACGTGCAATAGTGGTGCGACGAGTTCTCAACTCCAAAACAATTAAGTCTCCGTTGCGGAGGCATAAGAGTCTAATTTCCTCGTTCTCTCTGTATTTGCCTTACGCAGGACTCTTTTGGTACGAGTACTGCTTGATTACGTCGCCATCTCATCTCGGCGTGTTATCCTGGGCAAGCCGTATGTGGAACGGCTCTTGCCGCTTGATGGACGATTTTTGCCATAGCTGAAAATATCACTCAAGCACCGTTTGACGCCGAGCATCTCGATCGAGATACGCTACAACGGGCGAGCTGAGTCAGGTGCGAGTGTGAGGGGAACCTTCTTCAGCGCTTACAGCTCGACATGCTCTCGCAGCCATGTGGACAGGGACTTTGAAGGCGGTCAATACAGTCCGGGACGGTCAGATGAAACGAGTCATCATGTGCATGTCTCATAACGAGAGTATGTTGAATAGACCGGGTGATTTGGACTTCAGCCGACCATCAGGATCTCTCACTTCTGGTTCCCGACGGTCAGGAGGTAACCGGGGGTGCTCGCTCAAGTTCACCGATGACCGAGGGTTCTTCTTGTCTTATCTTATGATTCCCACTTAGATAAATTTCGGAATATCACCAACCCGCTTTGCCTTCCACAATTCAGAACATTTACAGTCCACCGTTTCGCCATGTCTACCACCACTACTGCTTTGAATTACAAGGATGCCTTGCTCATAAACCGGAGGGAGTAGCGGGATCGGATCGGTCTCTGCGGCGCGAGGGAAATCGCGGAAGCTTGTCCCGAGTGTCTTGTGTTGATCGCCAGTCGAGTACGTCCACACTCTTTTCATCGGCCTGCGACATCCTGCTTATCTTTTAACCAGACCCCTCCCGATCCCCATGAGAAACTCCACCCAAAGCTCCCTTGTTGCCCGGTTGACCTTATTGGATCGGTTCGGAAGCTGTCGCGGAGGGGAAGCATTCCAAGCTACAGGATACGATGATCAGGTACTCGACCAGTAAGCTCGCCGTACAGTGCTTCGCGTATGCCCTGGAGAGGAGGGTCGAGAGTTCGCGCAGGGAATGGAGGGTCAACGCTTTCGAACCTGGTTTTGTCCCAGGTCAAGGATCAAAGCTTACTCGAGGTGAGTGTCTCCTTTGATGCTGTGATGATTCAAGGCTGATGCTGATGGTCTTTCTTTCTCCAGATCAACCCGGTATCAACCAGCCGGTGTCCGTTTCATGGTCGACTACATCATCCCAAATATGCTCTGGCTCATGAGGATGTTCGGCACCGTCACATCCTCCCCAGAAATCTCGGGTAAAGCTATGGAACGTATGATCAACGGAGACGAATACAAGGATATGACGGGGAAGTATATCTTACTACACGAGGAGAGGCCATCCAGTGAATATAATGTCATCGGCGAAGTTCGCCTTTCGCATGTTGTTGGCCATGACTCCGGCGAAAACGCAACCACTTTTGAGCTGTCCCTTCCATCGCGCATGATAATCCACAAAGGATAGCGTCTTTATTTACAACGGTATTCGCTCAACCGTTCCGATTTTTAGCAATCTCACTTTTATCACTCTGTCACCAAGATGCAAACCTTCAGCAAGGTAAGAGTTCGCTACCATGTATGGACGCTAGCTGATACGCCTTGTCCCCTTAGCTTCGCCTTCTCCGGGATGAGATCTGGGTGCGCGGCAGACCCACTCAGTATCGACATTGGGTGTACGAGGGTATCACTACCATATCTCATTCTCTTTTTGATCTGACACGGCCTCAGCTACGAGTGAAACACAAGAAACACCCAAGCGGCGACGAGCTTCCCTACACCAAGTGGTTCGACGAGACCTTCCACGTGGACCCGAGTTTAGAGGTTCATCTCAGCCACACCTCGGCCAATTGGCCACACGGTAATCAGGCTCTCTTGGAGGATCTCAATAACAGGTGCTACGTGGCAGGCTGTGAGTCGTTTTGTCTATTGTCAATCATATACATCTGATATCCTATCAGAGGCCTGAACTCGACTGGCGGTGCGGAGCAGCCTTTCAAGATCATCGAGTGGATTTCCAAGGGCGCTCAATTCTTCACGAACAGTCCTTTGGTCGGGCCCATCCTCGATCTGATCGGTCCCCACGTCGTCGATCTTGCCGATGCGGCTTTTGTCAATCGCGATGCGCCTATCGCTTACGACGCTACCGTCATTCCCGCTTGGAGTCCGGTGGGCATCGAGGGACGACGGGCGAGGGATTACTATGGTGCAAGGTCAAAGTATGGCGTGGCGTGGCGAATCTTCACCCTTTGAGTCTTTGGCTTCGACACCGTACCGAGTGAGAAGGGGCTCAAGGCTTCGGAGTGTATCATGGAGAGGATCATATCGAAGGGCGATGACAGGATTGAAATGTCTTGCGCCATCGTTATGCATGCCTTTGGTTGTGTAGCCCTTACATTCACATATGCGTCCATCGCTTTTCATAAGTATGATCCTGACTCGTCCGCCAGCGAGCCGGACTCTCCATCTACCCTCCCCTCCGCTTGGAACTCATGAACTCCTGACCAAGCTTATCAACTGCTGACGGAGATGACCGGTATATCAGTCGCGTTGCTTGAAGGGAACGCCGAATCCGGATTCAGGATCAACCCATTCAACACATCCAACGCCGTCCTACCCGAATTTTAGCTTTTTGACCATAACCCAAGCTCAATCACCAAAATAACTCACACCTGCGTCTGCCCCGTAGCAACCTCATAAACCCCCGTCCAATTCCTACCATACTCCACCGGCATCTCCGGATCATTCGAATCATCATTAACCAAAGCACAGTACTGGATATCGATATACTGCCTGATCGCGTCTTGGACATCCTCGTCGAAGAATTGATAGGCGGTATGGAGGTATCGGATGAGGATTGCTTTGAATCCGATCCCATCCTCTGATGCTGTGACGTTACCTGTACCTTCGAAAATGATCCCTTGGGGGTTGTTCCATGTGGATGTGGTCATTGACGTGATGGCGGTTCGTTGGGCTAGGGAGGTGGCCGTGGAGTTTTTGGTGAGGTTACCGAGGGTGGCGTAGGCGGCGATGTACAGTCCGGCGTTATCTACGTTCCCCATCACAATGAGCTCCGAGTGGAGAATGGGGGGCTACATACAAGTGAAGAGCCATTCCGTCACTTCGCACTGACATATCATATTCAGCATCTTGTTTATGATTGTCGAGGAGACATTACTTACCGAAGTCCCGTTGATATGATCATAAGGCAAACCCTCGGGACTGAGCAACAACCGATCGATCCACTGCATAGCAGAATACGCCATATCGCAATAAGTCATATTGCGAGTGATCTGACACAGTTTAGCACCGTAAAGCGCGTAGAGACCTGTCGAGACGGCGTTGACGTCTGGATCTGACGAAGCGGAGTATTGAACGGGGTCTTCTGGTGCTCCATTCTCCCAGTCTGCCACGAGTCAGCTAGAATGACCAGGGAGGAATTGACCCCGCTCACAGACACCGCCGTACATGCTTTGTCCGTTACATACCGGTTGAAGAGTGACGTTTGGGTATTTGGTTCCTTTGAGATAGCCAGTGTCGAGGACCTGATCGCTTATGAAACCGTGACCGGTGACGAACTGATTTCGACCACATCAGCTGAGCCGATGAGGATGACTGATTCCGAGGTGAGCATCCTGTAAAACGAGGCTCACCTCGAACACACTCTCCGCTCTTTTCAAGAAAACCTCATCACCATAAGCCTGATACCCTTGTAAACTCGCCAAAGCCGCCCAACCCGCATCGTCATTATAACAATCCACCAAAGGACTACCCCAATACTCATAACAACCAGTCGGGTTAGTCGCATAGTATGACTCGTTCGCTGCGAATTGGTCGTAGAATGCACGAGTACCTTGTTGATGATCCCATTGAGAGATCACAGTCCATCCGTTTTGACCTACCCAACCTGTTGGGAAGTCCGACCGGGTGAGGAGTTCGTTGATGGTGGATAGGGAGTAGGAATCGATGTTCGAGCGGGATTGTTGGAATTTGGGTTGGAGGTAGGTCGAGTTGAGGATTTTCGATGATGAGCGGGAGCTGATGATGGGTTTGGCGAACGTGATGCTACTACCCAAGGAGCCTGTCAGGATCAAGGCGGAGAACAGGGAAAGCATGGTGTGATGGGTTTTTTCTTTCGGTGAACGCTTGGAAGCGTGATTTTTTGCGAGACGGGAATGGAGGGATGGATCTATTTGTAAGGCCGTGCATTGCTGGAATCTGTCAGATGACCTTAGTATGATGAGATGCATTGGGTCCGAAAAGGATGGAGCGGGGCTGTGCGGAGAACTCCTATAATTGAATCAGAGCTTGGATTACGCGGGGGGGGTTAAAGGGGTTTTCTTCCTTCTCTGGGCAAACCCCGGCCGCTAGTGATATTAAGCTAAAGTTGGGCCACCTGATCCGCTCTAGCATGGTGTGAAGCTAGTAAAGATCGGCGAGGAGACCGAGAAGCGGGTATACGTGAAGCGGGTATACTTGGCGGGCGAATATGATCGGACACGTAAACGCGAAGACATCTTTTACTCGTTTAGTAGGGCCAGGTGTGTATGACGAGTGATCACCATTGATCCGGGCTTAACCTTCAGCCATGCATGGTTATCTATGTGTCAAGAGTTGTATCATTGTCACACCGCTGGGTAGCTGGCCAAAACTTCAGCTCCACCGGGGACAACTGCGTAAGCATATCACCCATCAGTCCTGCTACCATTTCACCGTCGGAACCCTCCGAACCTCGCTACTTTGCACCTCTTACTCCATCTCAATAACCCTCCTTCAGCCCAAGGCCTTCGACCACCTCATCGCTGTTCTCCCACGACGACCTGAAGTATCTCCTGGCTGGTTGGTCGTCGATAACTCTCTGAAGAGCTTGCTGTTTCTGCCAAAGGTTCTTTGGGTATGGAGATGGGGTGGCTGTGAGATGTGAGATGTGAATACCGGAGGTTGGCTCGGAAGGTTTTCATCGGTCCCCACCCTAGACACGGAGGCGAGCTCTCTCGTTTCCTGGTCAGATTGATCACCACAGCATGTACTTTCAGTAGCCCCATCGAGATGAGTGTTTACGAATTGAACCATCCTGACGATGCGAGCTGAGTGTCAAGACCTGTCCGGGCAGGCTGGCTGACGTCCAATGGCTGACGTCCTAGATCGGTTAAGGTTTTCTCAATGCGGTACACAACGTATGCCTTCAAAATAGAAGCACAAATAGAAAGGAATCTTGTATAATCCAGGAAGTCAAGGGGAATATTGAGGAGGAACAAGCGAAAACTCGTCAGGTGCTCGGCCAATCGGACCCTTGATAGGGCGGAACCGACGGGTGACGTCAACCTAAACGGGCATAATCGAGCGGTCACATGTGATCCGGCTGACATCGCCCTCGTACACCATAGAAATGACATCGCTCGTCATCGTTCCATTTGTTTCATATTCGCTTGAACCCGTACACGATCAAGGGGTACAAGATGGATAAGCAAACGCTCGTTCAGAAACCTTTCACGAAGCAAGGGAGGAAGGAGTTGAAGGAAGGGAGGAAGTTGGATATCGGTCGCGTGGATAACGTCGAGAAGAAGATATTGAAGGAGAAGGATGCTTGGGACAAGTTGGGATATTCGTAGGTTTGACTTTGACTTGCAACTTATCGTCTGGACCGATCACTCACACGTCACCTCGCTCTTTAGCTATCCCACATGGCGAAAATGGCAGATCTTAGTGATCATGTTCATCATCCAAATCTCGATCAACCTCAACGCAAGTCTGTACGCGAATGGAGTCGTGAGCCTACTTCAACATCCCTTCAATTTCTCTAGGCTGATGAGGACTGTCCCCCTCGTGAACAGATGGCGATCTCAATGAAATTCAAGATTTCGGAACAGGCAGCTCGTGTACCCCAACTCACCTTCCTATGCGCATACGCTCTCGGATGTATGTGACCACCCTTCTTTATCACCTCTGTACCCCTTCTTCATCACCTGCCTACCCCTTCTTCTTGCACCTGAGTAGTCCACGCCGATGGCTGATCGATCGATCTTCTGTTTACTAGGCGAATTATGGGCGCCTTGGAGCGAGGAACTTGGTAGATGGCCGACGCAGCAGCTATCCCTTTTCTTGGTCAACATCTGGCAGATCCCTTGCGCTCTTGCTCCAAAGTACGTTCCTCTCCATATGAGTAAATCGTTCCAACATTGAGCTGACAAGGCGCTAAGCTATGGGGTGAGCATCAGTGCCACCCATGTATGAAGGAAGGCTTACATTGAGGAAATGTGACCAGACTCTGATCGTTTGTCGATTTCTGGGAGGTATCTCCACTGCAGGTGGATCTGTGTATGTCTCTTCACATCAAAACCGCCTTTGCTCTGATTCCCCCAATCCCGACCCGAGCTGATTTTAACGTTCTATACAGCACTCTGGGAGTCGTAGCAGACATGTGGCTACCAGTGCGTTTCGGCGACGAAGCGGTTGTATGGGTATGCTGACGACGACGATCTTTCTTCACAGGATGACCAAGAATATGCCGTGGCTTTCCTCGTCCTCTCATCCGTTGGAGGTTCGGTGGTCGGACCAGTTATCGGCGGCTTCCTTGCAGGTGCGTTACGTCCGATCATGCCATGACTTCTGGGAACACAAACTAAAGACATATGGGTTATCATTGATAGAATACGCCGCTCTGCATTGGATCTTCTGGACCCAATTAATCTTCGGCTGTTTCGTCCAAGTCCTCCATTTTTTCCTCGTTCCCGAGACTCGATCGATCATCATCCTGGACCGTGAGGCGAAGAAACGACGATCCAAGGGAGAAGAGGTCTATGGGGTGAACGAGGCGAACACCGATAGACTCTCGATCAAGGATGTTTTGATTATCTGGGGGAGACCGTTTCACATGCTCTTCACGGTGGGTTGCTTTTCAAGCCGGGTCACAATCCACTTGTAGTTCTTCAAACCCGCTCATAACACTTCGTAGGAACCGATCGTGGCTTGGTTATCCACTGTTAGCGGATTCTCGGACGCCCTCATCTTCACCTTCCTCCAAGGTTTCACTCCGGTGTATAAGAAATGGAACTTCACGACCGTTCAACTGGGTCTCGCCTTCATCCCGTAAGCAACTCAGTCCACGGTTACTATCGGCTCGTCGAGACTAACCTCTAGTGTTCTCCAGCTTGCTCGTTGGCTACTTCATCGCCTACCTCAGCTTCCTACCCTCTATCCATCACTTCCGTTCCAAACGTAGGAGGTTCGGATCGAAATCCGTCCCTCCCGAAGCGAGATTATGGTGGCTCCTCTTCGTCATCCTCTTCGAACCTATTGGATTGTTTGTCTTTGCTTGGACTGGGATTGGACCGCAGTATGGGATCCCTTGGATCGCACCGATGATTGGGAGTTGTATGGTTGCGATTGCAAATTTGTGAGTCCGAGTCTTGCTTCTCCAAGGGAACAAGCGGATGTGGACTGATGGTCTGGTATAGCTCCATCTATCAATCCAGTATCGATTACACGGTAGCTGCGTACGGAGGTGAGCTTGAAGCTAGTAGAATGACACTTGAGTCTCATGCTGATTTGGCTGGCTGGACCAGTGTATGCCGCATCAGCGACTGGAGGTAACGATTTCGCTCGAGATTTCCTGGCCGGTATTGCGGCTTTATATTCGGAGCCAAGCAAGTCTCCCCTTCCTAAACTCGGACTCGAAAATCACCACTGACGGCGTGCTGTGTGCCTTTTCACAGTGTACGCTCATATCGGTCACAAGTTCCCGGAAGCCTATGCTAGCACGATCCTAGCTTGCGTCTCGGTGTTAGTAACAACGCCAATCTTTGTCAGTCCTCCCCCCCTCCGATTCATCTCAGTCCAATATTGACTTGTGGATTCCAATTCATTTTAGTACTTTTACCGGAACGGCGAACGGATCCGTAAGAACAGCAAGTTCGCCTCGAAGATCGCTGCCCAACGAGAGGCGGAAGAAGAAGAAGAATCGAAGGAGAAGAAATCATCACCTTCCCAACATGTCGAAGATAGCGCGAACAGTCAGGAAGGTAGTGAGGGACGGCATGGGCATGATACGGATTCTACGGTCGTCGGGAATGAACCTGGGCAGGTGGCGCCTGGTGATCGTTAGTGATGTCGTATTGTGTAGGGTAGGGAGATGATGTGTTGATACTGAGTGGAGGCTTGATTGTAGTGTATGAGCTCGAAGGGAAAGGAATGTATCGCTATGAAACACCTGATCTCATGTTTTTCACGACCCTAATCCTCGCCTGTATTACTATTATCTTGTCCAGGATCCCTTCTCCTTGAAACTATACTGGATCTTTGATCTTATGCGGATTTTCGACGAAGAAACGATTGTCCTCAATGTTGAAGCCCTTTTCCGCGCCTGTCCGTCGAGATGAAGAGGAGAAGGTGTGCCGGTCTCTCGGTTGTGTTTCGAAGTACCGAGGAGGCGAGAAACCTAGAGTATCCACTCCGATACCTACAGCTTCGTGCGCCTATCAAGTGGGCCTCCCACCCCTTATAGTGGTACACGGTAATCTCCTGCTGGAGAAGTGATCGATAAGAAGCGAGATGATACAACCACGTGGAGTCTGTTGTAACTTAAACTTCCAGCAAGATTTTCCTGGTGATCCCCACGGTTTCGTACATCCCCCTTACTAAGTGTCACAGTAATTCCTCCTTGACACTGGTTGTAGCCATTGGCGGTCGGCGAGGAAGGATGTCAAGTGCGAATCCATCAAATCGTCGCGAGGACGATGAGCGTCAACCTCTGCTCCGTTCTGGAGATAACGACGAAAAAAAGCATTACAACCTCGCCGGCTTGAGTCAGACCTCTTTCTGGGTCCTTGTGAGTACTTTGATCTTCCCCCTTGGTACCGTACCCAGCTAATCGGATGAGGAAAGTGTTTATCGGTATGGGCCTGTTCTTTTCTAGCAGCTTTTGATTCGACAGTCGGTATGTGCATGTCCCAAGATGATATGGTCGTATTGTACTAAGAAGGTGGTCTTGGGGTTGGTAGTTGCGACTCTACTCGGACCAATCTCGTCAAGCTTCCACGCTGCCAATCTCGCTTCATGGCTCGGTACATCCTAGTGAGTAGACATGCCTCATTTGGAGATTGTGGGGGACTCAAGGTGGATCGAAGGAGCTGATGGGGAAATCCCAGTCTGTTATCGGTCTGTTGCTTCACCCCGATCTACGGGAGGTTATGCGATATCATCGGAAGACAGAAAACAATGATGGTATCTCTCACCATCTTCGGTATGCAGCCACAGTCTTTGATCTCTTGGAATCATGAGACCATCATCGAGCTCATCACTCGTCGCTCGCTCTCTTAGGGGTCGGGAACGCTTGTTGTGCGGCTGCACCTAGTATGGGATGGCTCATCGCCGCTAGGGCTTTGGCAGGAGTAGGTGGAGGTGGATTACAGACCAGTACGTCTCGGTGGGGAATCATTGACCTCAACCATGACTGACTTGCCAACAAAGTCGGCAGTATCGTCTCGAGTGATGTCGTACCACTGTCAGCTTGGTCGCTCTTCGACCGACTTTTCGTCGTGCTGACAGGATCTTTAGGAGCTATCGAGGGCTGTTTCAGGGATATGCTGGTATCATTTATGGGTATGTCCAAGTTCCCAATACACCCCTTACATGATGTCGCTCATATATTCCTTTGCCAGTAGTGTTGGCGTCGCGTAAATCCCAATCCAGTTTGCATTCATACTCGTCACTAAAATGGATATCAGCCTCGGACCATCTCTTGGGGGCTTCATTAACGATACTTTCGGCTGGCGTTGGGCTTTCTGGATCCAAGTGGGTTTCACAGCATTCTTCCAGATGACCCCCTTGATGCACTTTTCACCCTTCTGATGAGCGTTTGCTCACAGAGGTCAATCTAGATCCCCGTCTTCATCATCTGCGGCTTTCTAGCATTCCGTTTCATCCGATACCCATCCCCCGTTCAGTCCAAACCCCCATCATCCTTCCTAGGTATCATACGTCGACTGGATTTACCCGGGTGTATCCTCTTAGCAGGCTGGATCGGTTCCGCCCTCACCGCCATCTCACTCGTGACCAACTCTACAACCGGACACCCTACATGGTCGAGTCCGGTTGTGATTGGTCTCTTCGTCGCGGCGGGATTAACCTTCCTATTCTTTGTGTTTTGGGAAGTGAAGATCGTCGAATACCCGGTGATGCCTATCGAGATCCTAAACCGACGAACGCCCATCGCAGTGGCCATCAACAATTTCACTTATTCCGCGGTCATCTTTGCTCAGGTCCGCGTTGTGTCTCATCCCCTTCGTCTCCCAAGAAAGTTCATGTTGGAATAGCTCTACACCGTCCCGCTCTTCTACACTACTGTCCGGCTTTTCACCCCCTCGAACGCCGGCCGCCACCTCATCCCCTTCCCATTCCTAAGCATGATCACCTCCATAGCTTGCGGCATCTACGTCAGATCTCAAGGGAGTTACTACTGGTTGATGTTTGTCGGCGGTGTCTTCGGGCTAGTATCGTCAATACTCTTATCTACCTGGACTTCCGAGACCGCCGAGTGAGTTCTCTACTTGGTTACTTGTATGATTTGGAAGGACTATATGTCGGCTGATGTTCTGACGTGCAGATGGCGGATGTGGACCGATTACACGCTGTACGCCCTATGCGGATCGAGCGTTTCGACGCTCACCATCGTCGCGCTGATTGGGGATGTGGGTAAGGAAGATGTCGCAACGGCTACGAGTTGTACGTTTCTCCGTCTCACCCACCCACCGAGATGAAGCGTTCTTCGGAGGGGTATTGACGGCATATATCACAGTGTCATATACCGCGAGGATGTCTGGTCAAGTGATTGGAGCTGGTGTAGCCGGAGCGATCACACAATCATTCCTCTCCAGGAACTTGAAGGAGCTGATAAAAGGACCCGATGCTGAGAAGGTGCGACGAGATCATTTAATATCTTGGAATTGACCGAGAATTTGAAGCTGACGCTTTGGATTCATACATAGGTCATTGCCACCATCCGCCGATCATCTTCTTCGGTTCGAACCCTTAAGGAACCTTATCGAATAGTAGCCATCCTGTCGTATCAACGTAGTTTACACGCGGTCTTTGTCTTTACCGTAGGGCTCGGTGTCATATTGATCATCACTGGTCTGTTTGTCCGGGAAGTTGACACGAATAGAGACGGGCCGAAGAAGCTAGACGACCCGGAGGACGGATCAGAGGACCAAGGGCCATGATGTCGAAGCATGCAGATTGGTCACCGGACCCAAGCTATCACTTGGCAACTTATACTGAACGGATCACCCGAACGATCTTGGTGAATCCTGGAAATCATCTCAATTGCATATGTCGTTCTACTAGAGGAGAGCCGTTACGACCATGCTACCCAAGGTACCGAGACCAGCCGATATCCAACCCCGATCCACCAATCGTCTCAATCCAAAAGACTTCCCCGGGTGTTTCGGAGCAGTATAGTTGAAGCTCGCATCGACACAGCCATTATCCAAGACCGGGTAGACGAGAGTTGAGCTATTACTGACATCCGATGGGATGTATCCCTCGCTCAAGCCGAACCTGTATGACCACGTATCGATGTCGTACTCCGTTTTCCCTATTACTCGATCAGTCTCCCCCATGGCGAGACATGCTGAACACGCGCTCACAGGTCCAGTAATACCATCCTATCGAAGCTTGATCCGGTCCATTCGGCGAGTATGCTGCCAATTGCGCTTCGAATAGGAGTCGGAACCATGTCCTAGTCGCTTGTGTATCTTCGCCGTTCTGTGACGAGCTCGACGAGTTCGGAGCGTGTCCTATGATCTAGGTATCAGCTGAGATCAAGGAAGGCACATAGGGGTGACCCGCCGGTCTCTAGACTCCATTCGCCGACGACGGTGTATGGTATCCCACTTGACCCCGACTTGAGGATCTGAGAGATATTACAGACCGAATGGAGGATGACGTCGTGTGGGAGGTCGTTGAGAGGAGAGAACGCGTAATATTGGTGGGTGTCGATGGTGAGATCATTGGCCGGTGAGGATGCGGCCGAATCGGCTGGAGCATAGTCTGACCAATACTGTGGACCGTAGAAAGCGTCTATTCGAAGAGGTCATGTAGTGAGCACGATCAAACGGGTAAAAGTATTCGGTAACCTCACCATGAACAGTCACATTTAGGCCGTTTGGCTTGGCCGCATGGATTGTACTGGAGCCGGCTGAGTAGAAACTCTTCAGATCCGTCATCGTAAAACTATCGGACGACAACCTCGGCTCATTCAGCAACTCAATCCCTTGGCCCATCAGCATCGCCTTATTCCCGCTTTATCGCCTGTGGGTAGACCCACCTATGACCACACCGCCATAAATGTCGTTTGAGAACTCCTCCGTCAGGTTCTTCAGAACGTTCAGACTCCTATCCGAGTTGGTGGTGTTCGCTTGGAACTCGACCGGACCGATGAGTCCGGAATTTCCCTGCCCGTTTTGTGAACCTGGTGCGCCGTGAAGATCGATGAGGATTGAAAGGCCTAGTTCTTGTGCCCAGTAGACTGCTTGGATCAGGTAGGCATACTAGCATCTATCAGCAGGGTCTCTTGGATTGGATAGGCGAGAGAGCGACTCACTTGACCGGATACGTATGGTTCGTAGTCGAGCAGGTCGACAGCCCAGTACCCGATTGGTATCCGAAGGGCATTCAGGCCGGCAGCTTGGATATTCACGAAATCGCCTCGAGTAAAGAAGGAGCTGAGAGGCCCTCAGCTTCGAGGTGACATCCTGTGAATGGAGTCTTGACTCACGACCAGTGAATCTGTAAGACTGAGAGACATTGTTTCTTGCCCAAGCTGTTGCAGAGGGTCCACTCGTCATCCGCATCCGGTGGGTAGATCGAGGGTGTGATCCTGGTTCAGTGTCAGTCATGAACGAGTTGGTCAATGTTTCGCTCCACCATTGCTCAGTGATGAGCCATCCACCGAGGTTGACTCCCCTGATCACGTCTGACGAGCTGGATGATCGGGTGGCAAGGCGGGACGATACGACCTGTCGAGGGTGGGCGATGATGAGAAAAGTGAAGAAGTTGATGAGAGCATAGTACCGCATTCAGTCGCTGGGTAGATACATCCAGCCGGGCTATGAAGGACTCATCTCGATGATTCCAAGTAATTGAGCAAATATGGAATCAAACAACCCGCGGCAGTACTCGAGTACGAGTACTGTCGCTGATCTTCCAACGCCCCACCGGCTGTCATACGTAATTCGCACCTCGACCATTTTCCCGAGAAACAAGTGCCCTAGAACCGATATTTCGTTCGCAAGGTCATCATTCACTGCAAATTACCCCCCCCCGAAAGACCACGACGAAGCACGAATGGGAATCTGATCTCAAAGAAACCCTCCCGCGCCGTGATTCCCTTTTCCTACGGTCCAAAAGAGCGAGGTGCTTCCATGTAATCAAATCTGTCACGTGAAGGCTGAGTAACGTGTACTTATTCGACTAGGATCCCGGGGAAGGAACGGGACGGCTGCGGTCCAGATCCGGGAGATAGACACGCGAAGAAGGATTAGCATCTATACTTACTTGGCAGATAATGTACGGACAGTTCGCCGAGGCCATACGCTCAGCTTCAACTGTGACTAAAGTGATTCAGCGAGTCCTCCCTGTCGTACATTCTTTCAGCAAGTCTACAAACTCGAATCCCATTTTCACTTGCATAGCCGAAGAAACCCCGTCATCATGTCGAAGATCGACGTTCACGCTCACGTCGTACCCCCCGTTTTCCGTGGGGCACTCCAACGAGCAGGTGGAGATCCAGCTGGGTGGCATATACCGTTAGTTGAAGACATAGTGGCAGTGTAGACTGAGAGAATAATAGGAAGCTGATGCTCATGTGTACAGGGAGTGGACGGCAGAGGCAGCGCTATCCGTCCAGGACAAGCTCGGAGTCAAGACCAGCGTCCTATCAGTCACTTCACCAGGTAGTTCACGACCTACCCGCCTTCCGTCATCTCACTGCTTGCACAGTACTTCACTTCGCTGACGAAAAGATTTTTGTGAAGGATGTCTCTTCCTCGATAAGCAGGGTAATCGAGACCTAGCCCGGGCCTGCAACGAATATTGCTCGAAGCTGAGATCCGATCATCCTGGTCGATTCGGCTTCTACGCCAACCTGCCGGATCTTCGAAAGGATCTCGAGGGTTGTCTGGACGAGATGAAGTATGCGTTGGATAAACTCGAGGCGGATGGAGTTTGCCTGTTCCCTCAATATGGAGGTTATTATCTCGGTCATCAGGAGTGAATCAGCCAAATCACGGATGAAGGACGGACGAGCTGACAAAGTGATACAACAAAAGCTTCACACCGCTATGGGAAGAGCTAGATAGGCGACAGGCAACAATTATCATACATCCGACTCCGCCAGAAGGATACAAGCCCATGCCTGGGCAGAGATACTGTCCCTGTCCCGCTTTTGACTTTCCTCATGAAACGACGAGAACGGTGAGTTTGGATTCTCGCCATCTGCTATATATTGCCCTGGGTCGGGGTAAGTGATGATGTATCGTCTGGTCAGGTCTGTGACATCATCATGTCGGGTCGACGACAACAATACCCTTCCGTCAAGATCGTTCTCTGTCACGGAGGGTAAGTCTCTGCCGCTCTCGTCCCCCCCCTCCCCCCCCCCCCCCACTTGATTGATTCTGACTTGACATTCAGCGGTACGATCCCCTTCTTAGCTGACCGGATTGCAATCACAACCAACGCCCCTGCCCTCAGTAACCCTCTATCCCCAGCCGAGATAGTCAAGCAATTCAAGACCTTCCACTACGATACCGCCCTATGCGGTACAGGCCCGGCGTTCGATCTCACCGCGTCATTCGTTCCAGAGGATAAGTTGGTGATCGGGAGTGATCATCCCTATGCTGTGCCGGATGGGATGTACGCTTTCTCGAGAGCGGTCGATGAGCGGGGATGGAGTCAGAATCAGAGGGAGAGATTGTATCTGACCAACGCCAGAGCTCTTTTTCCTAGATTGGACTGAGGCTTCTTTCATAAAGCATGCCGAAGAATGTTTGCTCTGATGGGTCCACAAGCATGCGACGAGATGTATGCTTTGATGAGGGTACCGATGCACGTTTTGATCAGCGTGCAGATCAAAATTGACCATACTTTCCCCCCACAGATCGCTTGTACTGCTGAAATCAAGTACTGCTGCCAACAGACAATCAATTGTGATGAGCGAAGCGTTCCGTCAGAAAGTCGGTTGGTCTCTCCCATGTCTCAAGCGAGGAGATTTCGGAGTGGAACTGCTTAACAAACTTTTTGATCACCAACAGCCTCACTTTAAGGATGATGGAGCAAAAAGGCAGGTCAAGTCGAAGCAGCCCGCAATAGACGAGGGCTGGTTGATGCAATAGAGCATTGACGAATGCAAGACCCCTCGTCTCTGTTTGACGCCTTGCATAATGATGGGAACATAAGTCACTACAATCTCTCAGGGCAACCCAAACGAAGATCCGCGACCCGTAGGTCGCTCGCTTAACTCAGGTCTTTACGCTTTCTCCTCAACTGTTATCCCATCGAGCGGTCGATCGACGGTATGATTCATCAGGTGACTGATATCGGTGATGAAAAAACATACTGCGGATGAAATTTAGCTTTCTCCGTGCGTGTCCGAAAGATCATAAATGCTGACGAATGACAGAGATGACGCAGAACGGCAAGACCGCATACCAAACGTAATGGAAAGAGGTCGCCCAGGCATCGAGATACCCTCCCAAAGCCGCAGTGATCACTTGGGGAGTAACACCTTGGACGCCTTTCAACGAGGACATTTTGTTGCCTGCGATGACACCGATGATGGCGGGAACGGAAGCCGGTTGAGCTCCGGCTTCGATAGCTGCTGCTGCGATCTTGTCTGGAATCTGCACGGCGATCTTACTGTTGAAAATTGCCTATGTTGAATGAATCGAGATCAGCCAAGGGTCGAAAACAGGGTCCGAGGATATGCACATACCGTCGTGATGGCAGCTCCCACGACACCACCCAGACACCTCGAAAGGAGGAGGAGCGAACTGCCCAGAGCGAGCAACTCAACTGGGATGGCGAAATAAGCGAGTACGGCAAGTAGAACCAGTCTGTCGACCGAATTAAGGAATCAGTCCGCATTTTCCCACCCCAAGACCAGACAGAGCTACTTACGGCACTGAGATACCGACTCCTACGAGGCATGCGTAGGCGACGGCCGCTTTGCCGCTTCCGGGAGTGGCAGTAGCGAGCCCGATGATAGCGGCCAAAAAGAATGAATACCCGAGACTAAACGAGACATGAGCTCTTTAAAGTGGGACTGGGCGAGAGAGGGATACTGCTTACATGAGGGGAATCTTTGTCGTCTTGGTCTTTGTCACCCAGTAGCCCCAGACCGGACTGCCGATAATGAATCCGATGAAAAGGGGTGATGTCCGTAAACCTTGCAGGAAAGGCCGCTTCTCCCAGAGGATGGCCGTGGCGAAAGGGTAATAGATGTTGAAACAGATGAAGATGACGCCTGTCAAGATCAACGGGAGCAAAGACCCGGAGGAAAGTTCGCTTACCCTCGACGAAGATGAGAGCCATGGTGAGGAGAAAGTTATGCCCAAGTTTGAAAAGGTCGTGATGGAATAGTCCCTTCTTCTGGAAGACCGTCTGGTGCACAGCGAGGATCAAGAAGAAAACCGATCCGATGATCAAAGGGACCAGGACATGAGCGCTCCTCCAGGCGTATGCGTTCCCGCCTATAGAATATACCATCAGCTCACTACGTATCGCTGCGGAAAAGATGGACGCGTACCCCAAATGAGACCCATGCAAAAAGGGATGACGGCGCAAGCCAGCAGACCGGATCCGATGAAATCGATCGTCCTGATCCGCTCTAGGACTGTCTTGTTCTCCGGATTCGGTGTAGGTGCGGGTCGATACACCAGTGTGAAAATAGCAGCGGAGAAAGCACTGTTTGGACCAATTCAGCTCCTAAATCGGTTTTGAGGGAGATGTCGAATAGCCCACAACAGTATCGCTTGGAAATAGAACACCCATCTCCATCCTCCTTTTCCGCCAACATTGTGAGCGACGAAGATGCCACCGATGATATTCGCCATTGTTCCGCCTACACCAGTACCACAGCTGTTCAGGAAAGATTGCGACGCAGCACGAAGTCGATGCGGCATAACCTCGCGACACATCCCATCAATAGGGCACCGACGACGATTCACCTTCGACCGACCATATCACTGACGTGATTGATGGGAGGGGCAATGACACCTTGGACTACTTGGGCCACGAATGGTAGCCAGTTACCGATTGAAGTACCGCCTATGCCGGCCTCGAATTGGGTAAGCCAAGTCCCCGCCGCCCCGAGCGAGCTAATCCGTTCAGCGAGGATATTCAAATGTTCGCCGGGAGATTCACTATGCGATTGACCAGAGCCCGACACAGCAAGCTCCAACCACGATCCACGGTCGAAGTCCAACGGGAGCAGGGGGAGCTTCGTCAAAATCGTGGCCAATAGCATCCTGAGCTGTCGAGTCTGTTTTGATCATTGTAGGTATAGGTGACCTGGGTGATCTCCTAGACGAAACAAGGGTCAGCGATGCGCCAAGCGATAGGATGGAATACCCTACCGTATTTCTCGATAGCTGAGTCGTCCATATCCGATCTTGGAGTCCGTATGGAAGTTGTGCGGATGGTTTGCTGGCGGATAACGAGAACGACGTACTGATGTACGGGGATGAGAGTATCCTCGCCTCCATCTTATATTGACATATGCTCTGTCTTCCCGGAAACTAACCTACAACCTCCAACGTCCAGTAAGAATGGGATCTCGCGACAGTGGCGGAGGCGGTTCCTGTCGATCCCGTTGTGAGCCGATCTATCCCCGGGTTAAGTAACGGATCTCGACCCTGTGGGGGCCACGAGCTTCAAGGGGGAGATTGAGCTCCTGACTAGTAACGTGAGTATCCCAGGTTATCGGTGGTATGATCCAGCTTAAGATGCGTAGAGGTTCGCAGAGACTTTCGTTGTTCGGGCGAAGAGATTGCAAGTCCACTTCGCCTTCATCTTCGGAAATACGCTTTCTATATCCACCAAAATGAGCTCGCCTCATAGTGCAACCGTCGACGTCGGAGCTCTGCCTTGTGGATGGTTGCGCTTGCCCAGAAAATGGCTCTTCGCTGGTAAGTATGTGTGATTATTCTCGAAGAGGCAGACTTACAAGGCATGAGCGTCCCTTGCTTTCTGATTCGTTTACGTCTTCCCCACAATGGCTCGCATCGCCGGATTGATACATCTCACTGGGGTGCATGACTAATTCATACGCGTTGGTCTCGAGCAATCCGAGACACTTGATCCCACACCCGACTATGCGTTCTACGTCCATCACAAGCCGTCTGGACGAAAAACCATGTTCGATCTCGGATTCAACAAGCGATTGGACCATTACTCTCCCGCTCTGCAGAATGACGTCAACCTCGTTTGTCCAGAAGTCAGGCCCGATTCGCATTCATGTGTTGCTTCTCGTTGACCTTTCCTTTCGGCTTCAGGTACCGAAAGATGCAGCCGACTTGCTTTCCGCCAACGGCGTCTCACCGGATGAGATTGATACTATCATTTACTCTCACATGCACTGGGACCACATAGTCCGCGCAAGGACCTTTTCACCAATGTTCGTCGGGCTGACTACTATCATTAGGGAGATGTCAGACTGTTCAAGAACGCGAGTGTAGTCGTTGGACCAGGGGCGAGAGCAGCAGCATACCCCGGCTGGCCGACCCGAGACGGGCCTTACATGTCATACGCCCTCGAACCGCCTTCAGGGAATGTGAGAGAACTGTCTTACGAGAAGGACGAATGGAAACCCTGGGGTCCCTTCGAGAAAGCGTTCGACTTCTTCGGCGATGGGAGTTTTTGGCTTGTTAATGCGCCTGGTCATATGCCTGGACATCTCTCTGGACTGGCTAGGACGGGAGCGGACGAGTAAAGCATCTCAGCTCATTGCTATTCCTGCTAATCAAAAAATCAAAAACAGATGGGTATTCATGGGCGGTGATGTCTGCCACGCTCGACATTTCTTTTCCTCATGTTGTGGTCACGGGTGGGATATCGGTACGACATATGGACCGGTTCCAACAACCTCCATGCACGGTCAACCCGATCTCGCAAGGAACAGCATCGGCATGGTCGCCCTTTCACACCAGTTAGATAACGTCTTCGTGGCTATCGCTCATGATCCCGCTTCGGAGGGGATCATGCCTGAGTTCCCGAAGCTGGTCAATAGGTGGCGGGAAAGAGGGGATAAGGAGGCAGTCGAGAAGAAAGGACAGACTTTGCAGCCTAGGAAGTGATGAAACGTACATTGCCAAGATGTTTTACCGCGTTGAAATACGTCAGGTCTAGATTTCCGGTCGTAACATCCGTGAAGACTACCAAGTTGCTAGGGTTCGGAACTTAGAATAGCTGAACCTCTGTTCCTTCACCTGATGTACTGATCCTGAACGATAATCTAGCTCGAACCGTAAACCAAGGATCTTGACTTTGTGAGCAGAAGGAGGCGATGAGCAGTGGCTGGCTGTGTGGATCAGACCCAGAGAGCTAAGTTTGCAGCTCATACAATTGCATAGCGTCATGAATGTTCTTCCTCCAGACTCAGCACCACCCGACCGCTGACCTGTTTCAACCTGTTCGCAAGAATTCGAGGTACAACCAAAATTACAAAGACCTTCCCGGACTCAAGCTCTTTGTACACTTCGCAATTGCATCTCCACCGTGACTTTCCCCATAGCTACATAGCTCAATGCGATCTTTGCCTCCGCTCGATTCCCGAGTGAAGAACCGATGATCCTTGATGATCCAAGGACGAGGGGAACGATGTCGACGTCGAATCTGCTGTCTTTCGGGAAACCCACGCAAACGAGTGTTGACCTCGAGCCTAGGTATTTCAAGGCCTATCGGAACTTGTCAGCTGATTTTCACTCACGAGCAGCCAAAGAGCGAGACGTACCTGTTGAAAGGGACCTATTGAGCCCGCCGTGACGATGGCGGCTTTGATCGATTGACTACGTGAAGCTCTTTTCACCGAGGTCGTTATGTCCTGTCATACGTAGAATGTGAGGCCTTCAACTTTGAAGAGTCATGCTCGGATTGAGACAGCTGACCTGTTCGACCCGGAAATCTATCCAAGCATGTACGCCGTACTTCTCCATGAGCAGCCGCTTATCATCGCCAGGTAGATCTATGGCGATCACTCGATAGCTCATGGCGAGCGCATACTAAGCAAAATCTTCCCCTCAGTGATGCAACGTATGAATAGCAAGGGCCTAGTTACCTGTACAGCGAGATGACCTAGTCCTCCTCCTGCTCCCGGGATGACGACCCATTCTCCAGGCCGAAGATTCGCTTTCAGGAGTGCTTTGTAAACTGTATTCGGTGACAAGGCGGAATGAGCGATTGGCGAGTCACTCACCACACGAGTGCTCACTGCTCCCACATGTCTCTCCGGTATGACCGAATAATTAGATGGTGACACTGATTCTGACATTCGTGTTCAATTGAACGACACAGACTTGTTGAGCCCACAGTGGTTTACAGGATGCGCATCGAATATCGCCTTGCCCTGTAAGTAATAAGCAGAACGTTCATGTCGACGATGTCTTCGCCCTAATCCCGACTGTGCCGTGCTTTCCGCGAAGGTGTCTCAGGGGCAGATCTTGCCCAAGAGGGCACCATTCGCTTGAGATCGACGGGTGGTGCTTTCTGCGGTCTTTAACCTTGTATCCGAAGAGCAACTCTGAAAAGCGTGGAGCGAACTGCTGCAAGACGGTATGATATCGATGCATTGTGCAATTGCCTGTACAAGCTGAATCCAATTGTACCAATGGACGAGTTGCTCTGGGGAGCCGGGATGAATCACAACGGCCTCAGAAACGAGCAAATCTTTCCAAATACCAACAGGATGGATGAAACATACATATCTTCGACAATCGACTGCTGCTGCGAAGCCGTAACACCTTACTTAAAAGCCAAAAGACCAGCTTCAACCATCTCCTCCACACCGCTCTTTGCTCGCTTACTAGGTCTGATGGCTCCCATGCGTTCTTCCAGGAATCTCGTAGAGACGAGCTCGGCATCATGGTTGTAAAGCCAGATCTGAGTGGGTGGGTCCGACCACTGATTTGTCGATCGTAGGTAATGTTCATCGCCGAGGGATGATGCCATCCCGGCGTCTCTTGCCTCTTGATCATACCCGTCCGGATCTGAAGTAATGACGATCAGCTTTCGATTGCTCCATACGCTAGCTATGGTGATGGCTCACAATGCCAAATGCGGCCGTTTAAGGCACTCTTCCCTTGGACCTCGTATGCTCGCTCCTTTCGAATCTCCTCGTAGTAACGGGTGAGGATGGGGATGGAGTCTGGGCCGGTAGAGCGTGCGAGGCATCGACCCAGAGCGGCAGCATCTTCGATAGCCTGAGCGGCTCCCTGAGACATATAAGGTAACTGACGAAAATATTAGCCTTCTTCTTCGCGTTATGAATCTCACATGGAGTACCACTTACCATGGCGTGGCATGCATCTCCCATCAGTACATACTTGCCTGACTCGTGACGCCAGGTCGGAAGTCTTGGATAGGTCATCAACTTCCATTTAGCGGTAGTATCGATGAGGGAGATGATTTTGGTCAATCTGCTTGTGTTTGATCAATTCTCTCGGTGACCAAAGGTCAAGACTGCGGAAACTTACCTCGGATCCCACCCCTCGTAGTTCTGCCTCATCTCCGAAAGAACTGGCTCAGGTTCCGTCGACCAAGCTTGTCCATCGCTCTCATCCGGATGGCTCAGAACCATGTTGAATGTCTTCCCACCATTGATCGGGTAGCTCATTACGTGTCGTTGATGACCGATCCAAACCCCTAGATCGGCATCCTCGACGAGCGAGGCAAGCTCAGGATCGGATTTCAGCAATTCCATGGGGACCGTCGCACGATAGGCGCAGTATGGTGAGGGTTGCGGTCCGGGATCGTCCCCTTTTAGAAAGAAATGACGAGTAACGGACTTGAGACCATCACATCCGAGAATAAGATCGCCACGGTAGGTTTTCTCGCGATTCTCCTGTGTCTGCTGTCAGCATCTGGACGTTCCCCACAGGCCAAACGAACCACTCACCAAAGAGCTCGAAGTCATCACTTCTCCCTTGTCAAATGCAACCCCAGTAACCCGCGAATCCACATGAACTTCTGCTCCAAGCTCGACAGCTCTATCGAGTAATGCCGTATGAAGGTGCGCTCTATGAACGACCCAGTACGGAGCTCCGAAGTTTTCCTCGAAGTCCGGTACGAGTCGAGTCAGCCCGATGGGCTCACCGGTTTGCCAACGGCGGAAGTATATCTTGCCTGGTCGTACGGCGAGAGGTGCAAGGCGTTGGAAGAGTCCCCATCGGCGGAGGAGACGGGTGACGTTTGGCGACAGCTGGATACCTGCCCCTACCTAATACATCACAGTGATAATCTTCATCAGCGCCTCCTTCCCGCGGACAAAAGTCGGCTTGCGTACCTCTCCGAGCTTGACAGCTGCTTCCAGTACCGTCACTTTATGACCAGCCAAGGTGCACGAGATCGCGGAGGCTAGTCCACCCAGCCCACCGCCTACAACAATGACATGTATTTGATGAGGCGCCTTGATGTCATACGCGAAAGACTCGCTGTAATGATCGTTATGACCGTTCGGAATGGCATGTCCGTCTACGAGACCGTTGCGATCACCGCCGTTTATGAAGGCGGGCATCATGTGATTCCTCCTTCAAGCTACGTAGGTAGATGGAGTGACTGGTCTGGGGAAGGTGAAATCGCCTTGGCATGCACAAGACATCGGACCCTTGGTGCGTACCATATAGACCGAATGGCCAAAAGCATGATGGCATAGGAATGCGAGCCTGACCGACCTGATCCCGCGGCTACAAGGGAAGACAGGGGAACTCGAATGCAAGGGGAACCCGCCGGGGAAAGAGCGGAAACCCCGACGTGATCCCCGCTGGCTCAAAGCCCGGTTGTGGTTCCCGATCTACTGGGTACGACAGGCAAGTAGATGCATAAAATGGTGGTAAGAGATTGCTCAAAGATGTCAACATCACTCGATCACACCATATCCATCACTACTTCTTTCACATACTTTCATTCCTCTAACCAATTCTGGACATGGCTATCGTTGCAAATGATCATCCTACGGGAGGACCCTTAGCGCCCCCTGCGTCTCACTCGATCCAAGTGGAGAACGACAGTCAAGAACAGCTCATTGAGGATATTTCCACGCTCAATGTCGAGACGCTCTGGACCAGGATGTCGAAGCTCAATCCGCCTCTGCCAGCGCCAAAGGCAGTCGCGCACAAGTGGGAGTGAGTGCTTCTTCTCCTTCCGGGAGAGAACTCATATTACCAAGATACAGTACAATCCGGCCACACCTGATACGAGCTGGACACCTAGTCACGGAGAAACAAGCGGAGAGAAGAGTGCTCATGCTTATCAACCCGGCTATGCGTTTGTCGCCTTGCTCAAAACCTTCGTAGTCATATTACTGACAATATGAGCAGAGGCTCCAAACACCACAGATACGCTTTATGCGGGCCTTCAGCTGGTCATGCCTGGCGAGACTGCTCCAGCACACCGACATACCGCTTTTGCGTGTCGGTTCATTATTGAGGGAAGTGGTGGCTTCACGGCGATTCAGGGGAAGAGAATTAAGATGCATCGAGGGGATTTCATCTTGACACCTACATGGCGTTACCACGTAAGCCGGAGCCTGTGCTGTGCTAAACGGTAGAGGCAAAGCTGATGCTTTTTCACAACCAGGATCACGGAAACGATTCCGCCGCCACACCAATGATCTGGCTCGACGGACTCGACCTCCCCCAGTTTCAACACTTCCCCGTCCATTTCGTCCAGCATTACTCCGAACCCCGTTACCCAGCCAAGGAAGAACTTTCCAGCCCGATCCTATACCCTTGGGCTGACATGCAGAGGAAGCTCGACAGGACTTGTTCGGAACAGCAACACTCGATCGTACGATACATCAGTCAAGAGGAAGGGAAAGGAGGCGAGGAAGTGAGCAAAATCATTGGTGCTCAGTGTGAACGGCTCGAAGCGGGTGCGACGAGTTCGACGGTCAGGGAGACGACGAGCGCGGTGTACCACGTGATCGACGGGAAAGGTTCGAGTGTGATCGGGAATCAAGTCATAGAATGGGTCAAGGGAGATACGTTCACGGTACCCAGCTGGAAGCCTTATCATCACGAGGTGAGTCTTGGATCAACATGTGACGCATGAATGGAGCTGAGACTGCCGACTTTGCTAGGCCCAGGATAAGACCTATCTCTATCGATTTGACGATCGACCTATGATCACCGCTTTGGGCTTTTACAGGAATGAGAAGGAAGATTTCATGAACGAAGTATAAGCTTGACCGAATGTCTTCATTTCTATGGCTTCCCTCGTGATTGATGTATAGTATGTATCATTCATTGAATCTCTGGTCATTTTCCTCTTGTGAGCGGAATGTTATAAAGCCTTGGCACGTGCTTCCCGCTCTTCCCGCGCCATCAACAGCCGTCACGAGGTTGCGAATCATGGTTCGCGCTTTGCATTCGTAAACTTGAAGCTATGGATAGCAAATTGAGCAGTATTTAGCACGTATCTGTATCAGCTCCCCTTCTGACCGAAATCAGTGCTCGAGCTTGAGACCATCGGACGATTTGGTCACCGCGCAATGTCATCCGAACCCGCACAGCAGGTTCGTCAATCCGGTAACAAACGGCGCCGAACCGCTCAAGCTTGCGCTCCGTGCCGAAACAAAAAGTCAAAGGTTGGATGTCTTTTGCCCGCTTTCGATTGGGAAGCTAACCTGACTGTATCACCCCTCAGTGCGATGGCGTCCATCCCTCCTGTACTCCTTGTCTGGATCTCGGACATACATGCTCTTACCCTTTAGAATCTACCGCGTCTAGTTCATCGAATCAGATACTGGTCAGCAAGTCGTGAGTGATCTGCATAGATGGTATTCACAATCCTCAAATTTCCCGCTCAAGGTATATTGAACGACTCGAAGTCCGTCTACGTAAACTGGAGGATCGCGAAAATGCCGCTCGAAGTCCAGGTTCGGGTCCTCAAGAGTTCAACCCTATGGAGCCCTCAGGACATCCCAACGTGATCCATTATGCCCTCCAAGTCCCCTCACAGGAGATGCTGACATCGGTTCCCATCATTACAGCACGGAGTCAGCGAGATAGATAACCATACTGCCGATCAAACATGGTTCCATGATTTCTCTCTTTCTCCCCGTCGATCTGTCCCATATCTCCGTACGCCGCGCTTTTCGTCACTTCTCAAGATCGCTGACTGACAGACAGAAACATCGAATGATCCCATTGCACATGGAACTCTCCCACCCAAGGCAATAAGTATGTAGTCCCTCAGCTCTCCTTTGGCTGATGTCGTCATAGCTGTCCCCACTAGCGCTCATCGACCCCCTGTTGTACGAGAACGTGCCATCCCCCATCAGATCCTCAATACCCACGACTCACCAAGAACGTCCGCTCCGCAAAGCGATGGTATGGGACTTCTCCCTCCGTTGCGCGGCGAAGCCCAGATCAGCGACACCACTCAAACACGATGGCAGGAAGCACCTTCCTCTCTCACCGGCGTATCTCCAGATGACGAGTTCTACGGCGATACCTCCGGGATCTCCTTTCACAGCTTACTCTTGGATAAACTCCTTCCCGGCTATCGATGCCTCACGGCCTCCGAGGACCCTCTCGCTTCCCTTCCAGCTTCAGCGGGAAATGACAACGGACCTACCGGGTTCCTGGGCCTAGCCATCGGTTCTGGCGAGGGGTCTTTCGTCGATCCCAACAATCTTCCATCACGGACCGAAGCTAAAGCGATGTGGGATTATTTCGCCAGCCATACGCACCGGATTTACCCTTTCCTCTCGATTGAGATGCTCGAGAAATCATACCTTGATTTATTATCCCTGGTGGAAAATCACAGCAATCGAAGCAATCGAGATCCTTCGAATAACACCGGATGGGCTTACTCCGCTTCTCAGGACTGTCTTAGACTACCAAGCAATCAGCCGCTACTCGCTTTACACTTTCTCGTCTTCGCGCTGGTACAGGCATTATCAACACGTCCGCTTGAAGGCGATGGTGGTAGGTGATACACTGGAGGGATTTGGCTGAGAGCTGATGATGCGGAGTTCAAATGATCGCTCTACGTTTGCTACGGAAGCATCTCGATTGGCCTCATAGCACCGTCAAAGGTGCGGGTTCCTTTGAATCTCGTCGCCATAGCGACTGAAACTTGCCTTGTAGCCCAAGCCCTCCTCATAGGTACGATGCTGATGCAAGGACTCGATTGCCCCAGCTACGGATGGGATCTCTTAGGCTGTAAGACCTGATGCTCTCGATCGAAGCGCTTCTCTTACCTGGTCATAGATGCGATCAGGACCGCTTATGCCATCGGTTTACATGATCCGATAACCCTCAAGAACCTACCACGTGTAGAGAGGGAGATGCGGGCAAGAGTTTGGTGGGGATGCTTCACTTTCGATCGGTGAGTCGAGTTCAGCCTGCCCTAGTGCTCGCTTCTGATGATGCTACATCAAATAGCCTTCTGACTGTCACTATCGGACGACCGTCTTGTATTACCACGGGAACATCTCAACTCCCTCTCCCAGCAGTATTACCAGGGGAGCACCCCTCAGCCGTCCGGTTCTTCACGGAGACAATGCAGGTGATTCTGCAGTGTGTCAGAAAAGCTCTCAATCTCCATTTTAGTCGGCTTTATTCCGCGCTCTCCGGCTTGGTGACGGATCCGCCAACCCTATCATCCGTTCGGAGCGCAACCACCGACTCCATCCAAGCAGCCGCTCTTGCCACTTACAACCTGGAGCGAGATTACGCCCTCTGGTCCGACTCGGTAGCGCCCGAGTTCCGGCTCATCTCTACTGGCTACACCGATCCGTTAGCTGTCGTACTAGGTCTACGAGGAGCGACGATGAGACTCCTTTTACATCGACCGATAGTCCTAGCTGCAGTCCGCCAGCAACATGGCGTACAAACACGGCCAGCCTCGCCAACCGGTAAGGACGATCGACCTCGCCAACATGCGATGGAGACGCAGCAGAGAAATCACGCATTCGGTATCAGCTTGGCGGCGGTGATTGAGACAGCTACGATGACGGTATGGCTCTTGGAGAGAGGCGCATCGGAGACGGATGCGCTTTCCGCACCTTGGTATCAGCTCTTCTACGGTAAGCACCTGTTTGTCATTAGCTTAGCTAGGTGGGGAGATGACACCCCATATTCCCGTCCTCAGCTATGAACGCTTTCATGTCTCTGGTGGCAACCTTCCTTCTCGATCTCACACAATGGAGCTCTTTCATCACAACAACTGCGGCCGAGATGATCAACTCGCTCTACACCGTTCGTCTTCTCAAAATCTTGACATTTTCTCTCTCCGATGATGGACACGTAGGTGAAAATCATAGTGCGAGACATCAGTTTCAAATATAACCGGGCGAATGCGAAGCGAGCACTTACCATCATTGATCAACTCCTGCAGACACTCTGCATCCCATTCAGTAATACATCCACTACTACGGGACAGGCTGTCCCCACCGCCATGAACGGACAACAGCCCTCTCAGTCTTATGGTATTCCAGGAGCAAACCTGCCCTCTGTGGATCATGTCGACTTCATGCTTCCTGATGATGGGAACGGTCTGCAGGGACTCCCGCATCTCGACTTTGACGAGCTATGGAAGACACTAAACTTAGGCGAGCCGATGATACCGGCTGAGAACACGGGAGAGCTGGACTGGACTTGGAGATGAAGGCCACAGACATACATCAATCAGACGTACTTGATCGTATGCCTCAAGGTGCCGATCTCGGATATCCAAACCTCTACTTTGTCCCCGTCTCTCAAGGGTTTCCACTGCTCTTCAGGTCCACTGCATCCGACACCACCAGGCGTTCCGGTCATAATCACCGTCCCTTGTCGGAGTGTCGTACCTTGTGAGAGGAAGGAGACCAGACTCGCCGTCTGCAAAAGTCAACTTCAGACTCGCCGCTGAAATCCAATACAAGGAAAAGGGGCTCACATCAAAGACCAGATCTGCGACCGAAGTGTCTTGCCGGGCTTCCCCATTTACCGCTACCTCCATGCGAAGTTTGGCAGGATCGGGAATGAGCTGAAACAAAGAAGGACTAAGATCAGCCTCCGTTTCGAGAACCTGAGTCTCAAGTGAAGAGAAAGATGGACTTTAGATGAGACGATAGCCGGTCCGAGAGGTGCGAACTTATCAAACCCCTATTTCCCAAGTTAGTATTTGTTTCCAATCTCTTCTTTCTGAAAAGCTGGCGTGGAATCCCTTCACCTTTGAGAAGCACCACTGCGGTACACCACCAGCACGCTCCTTCGACCTCTGCCATTTCCTCGTACTAACGTCATCCCCAGCTGTATATCCCACCACGTAATCGAGCGCTTCCTCCACGCTGACATCTTTGCAATCCTTCCCGATGATCGCACATAATTCACCTTCGTAGTCCGCCTCGTCCTCTTGCGCACATCGAGGTATGGGTACGGATTCGTTGTAATCCGCCAAGGAGGTTGTGGGTTTTATGAAGAGGGATGGGAAAGGTGGGAGGGATCGGCCGGCTTCTTGTACTGTGCACACCTTGTCAGTCGACCAACCAGCCAAGCAGGCCTTCCTATGAATCGGAGGGGAAAAAGAGTTGGCACGGCACAAAAGGGAGCGGTCTGTAGGTGACATACTGTGTTTTCGGTAATTGAGCCCGATACATTTGATATCCGTACAATGCTCGATACCCAATGGTCCGAGTAACCTCCCAACCTTCTCGATCCGTTTCGTGACTTTCGCAGAATCGCTTAATGGGCCTGATCCATCCACTTCGATGATGGCCGCTTCGAGTCTCCCTGCCTCCGCCAGGTTACCGATATCGTCCAAGGCGTTTGCGTCTCCGAGAGGCTCGCCGTAAAAGATGGTGTTCGGGTCGGAAGAAGGGGTGAAGCGGATTAGCCTTGACCAGGAGACGTTTGTCATCTTGACGTTGTCCCAAAGCGTTGGAAGATTTGCCAGGAGGAATGAGTGTGTTTCTTTGACTTCTTATCGAATTTCGTGACAAAAATGTTGTTGAGCTTTTTGGTTAGCTGTATAAAGCTTTCGCTTCGCTCGGGTACCGGTCGGGTACAGAGGAAATCACGGTCGGGGCACAGGGACACGGTCGAGGTCCCGACCGACAATTTGATTCCGTGCGCTCGTTTTCGCATCGGGGAAGTGACGGGATGTTCGTTTCCCTTTCCTTGCGTATCCGTGGAGATATCAGTAATGACAGTCCATTCGAAATACGATGCGATAGCACCTAGTTCTGGCAAAACATCACAAAGTCCACTCGGTTATCATTATCATGATCGTACCGCACGTCATCTGGAAGAGCTCGTCAAGTCCTCCATCAACAACAGGACCTACACCTACCTATACCGTTCATCATCCTCGTACTGGCAAGCGAGTACATGAAGTCCAAGCCTCGACCCTCTCCGATATCAGACAAGCGATAAAATCATGCCATATGGCACTCCCCTCTTGGTCAGCGAAGCCAATCAGCGAACGATGTGATGTTATACTACGTGCTGCTGCCTTACTTGACGATCCGACCACTGGATTGAAGGACAGATTAAGAGATGCAAATCGAGCAGAGACGGACATCAGCGATTGGTGGTCTCAGACTCAAGTAGATGAGGCTGCTGAGAGCTTGAGAGCCTTGGTCGGGTTTGCGGAAGAAGCTTTGAGGAAGGAAACTGTCAGGATACCAGGATGTGAGTCGAGCAGCGCACGATATTTCGCGTGAACTGAGCGCAGTGAGTAGCTAGTGTGGAGATCTCGAAAGAACCATATGGGGTCTGTCTCGGTATACCTGCATGGAACGCCGTACGCCTTTGTGCTCTGGTTGACCAGATGGCTTCTCTGAACGAGACAGTTCAGGTGCATCCTTTGACCCTACGATCTATCGTCACTCCGCTCATAGCTGGCAACACCGTGATCTTGAAGACCTCCGAGACTACGCCTTACACCCAAGTCCTCTGGGTGAGGTTGTTGCACGAAGCTGGAATCCCGGAAGGAGCTCTAAGCGCCATACACATCGATCCAAAGGACGCTCCTCACCTGATCGAAGCCCTTATTTCGGACAAGAGGATCCGGTGAGTAGCGTAGTAATTCGATATAAGGCTATTCTTACCGCGGTAAGCCATGTCAACTTCACCGGATCAACGAGAGTTGGATCGATCATCGCTGGGTTGGCTGGAAGAAATCTCAAGCCGACGTTAATGGAGCTGGGAGGGAAAGCACCAGCTTTACTGCTTCCCGATGCCAATATCAAGGTCGCGGCTTCACACAGTGAGTAGCGTTCTTATTTCCTTGACGATCCAGACTGCAACCAGCTGAGAGGTATGCCAGTCATGTTTGGCGGGTTCATGAACGCCGGACAGCTGTGTATGAGCACAGAACGAGTCCTCGTCCGATCTTCGGAGTACGAAACCCTCCTCAAAGCGCTGCGAACCGCTTGGGGTGGAGTCGAGAAAGGCCAGACACGTGTTCTGTTCAACGAAGCTGGCACGAGCCGAGCACGAGCACTGATAGACGACGCTTTGTCAAAAGGGGCGAAAGAAATCTTCGACGATCAGAACTGTCAGCACGACAAAGTTGAACATCTCATCTCACCAACTATGGTCGGACCGGTGACGAGGGAGATGAAACTTTTCACGGACGAAACGTTTGCTCCAGTCGTAGCCATTATCGTCGTTCGAAATAAGGACCGGTCGGAACAAGAAGTGATCGATGAAATGATTCGAATCGCGAATGAATCAGATTATGGTCTGACGGCTTCCGTCTGGGGAAGGGATACAAGTCGAGCTGCTGACGTCGCGAGGAGATTGGAAGTTGGGGCTGTACATATCAACAGACCTGTGAGTTGTTAGACTGTCAAGTCAGGAGAATACGCGATAAGGAGGGGAAAGCGCTGAATGAGCCACGCGCTTAGACCAACCACGACCCATCAAATGTTCCGCATGGAGGGTGGAAATCATCTGGTTGGGGTAGATTTAACGGAATAGAAGGGATCCGGTCGTTCACCCAGGTTCGTAAGACCCTATTGCGGATTTTAAGCGATAAGGACCAAACTGATGAGGAATGATAGACTCGTTCGATCGAGGTTCCGGATCATGAGTCTGAGCCGATGCCTTTACATATATTCGGTCTCTGACCTGAAAGTGGGGACAGGAGCAGTTTCTGTGACTTGAATGCCAACTGCTCTCGTCTGTGGATTATGCCGGACCAAGAACTCACTGTGAAGGGCGTCCTCGAGAATGATGGCTGCAAGGAAGATGAGAAAAAGCTTTTACTATATGATCTGGATTGAGCGAGCTCCAGCGAAAATGACTCGCGTCCCAAACCTGCATGGGGCAGATTGCGGGAAGCGAAAATGTATGGCGGGATTGAGGACAACAATAGATGCGTGTATGAGATGGGGGAGTGAGGTTTCTAATGGAAACACGCGAGTTCCACCCAGCTGAAGATGATTTACGCAATGTACGGGTCCAACACCAATGCTTTTCCGTGCATTGGCATTATACGGTAACTATACATTGCTTTGGCTCCAACATCCGAAATTCGATTTGATGCTCTATTCCGTCACAAATCACCGTTCAAATTGGGACCACTTTCTTCGTGTGCCCTCCTCATCCCGAGCCGCCGCCAGATTCCGTCCCAGGTGTCCCAACGACCGACTTCGAGATCCCACACCTAGCCAAACAAGCCTCGCTTCCCAAAACATAACTCGGCGGGATATGAAGCTCGAACCCGCTCGGGCTATACCCATCGAGATTCGACGGGTAATCGAGAGTACCATTCAGTATATCCGGGTTGAATTTGAAGAGGTTCGGTGCGATGTTGATCAACCCGGGATCTTCGGAGGAGAAGGCGTTGGCTGTGATGGCTGGGCAACAGTTGTCGTTGAATACATAGTGCGTCGAACCTTGAGGGAGGGCTACCATCTCGTAGGTGTGGACTGTGACGGTGAGCTGTTGAGATGGGGCGGCGTTATCCCAGATGGCTCCGGCTTCGAGGGGACCTCCCATGACAACGGCGACGAGTTCTTCGTTGGGTATCAGCAAGACTTCCAGGAACGATGAGCTAAGCTGAAGGGGACTCACGGGTAGCGAATGGGTGGAAGTGGGGAGCGTTGACACCTGTTCAGACAATCGTCATGAGCGCGGATCCCCGGGACTTCAATATGATATGACTCGTGGAATTCATGGTGAGTGTAAGGGGAGATTAGAGTCACCACAAGGCTCAAGGAACCCCAGCGCCATGGCAACCCCCGTATTGACCAAAACCGGTGCCGTCGTGCTATCCGCCAAAACCGCCAATCCCCCTGCACCATAACTCGCCGTAGCTCCAGCGACGGCAGGGTTGAAGTTGAACTTGAACAGATCGGTGTTGTTTTGACTGAGGAGGTAGTTCAACTTCTGGACGTTACCTCGAGCGTTCTTGAGGTTCGCATAGACCTTGTCGGATACGTCGGCCGATGCGTTGGGGTTCACCTGACCGGTCGTGGGGGCGAATGCGTTGTTGGTTTTGTTCCATGTTGCGAAGGTGGGGTAGGCGAGACTGAGGAGAGCGGAGAGGGTGAGCAGGGAGGATCGCATGGTGAGCAGATGCCGGGAAAGGGAGTGGGAAGGAAGACAGAGTTGGGCTTTTTGAGGATGGGTATGTGGTTGTCTCTATCATCCTGACTTCGGAAACCCCTCCTCTCATAGTTTCGCTCCACAGGTTTCTGATCCTCCCCTCGTTAACGCGCAAAAGTCCGGATCTTCAGATCTCTCCGTCAGGGCTTTACAGCCCCTTCCGCTCCGACAGACGCATGATCGCAGGCAACCCTCCTGTCGATCCACACAGCATTATTGTCCGATCAGAGAACCCTCGAATCCAAAGCCCGTACCTGCACTCAGGGGGGGGGTAAAGAACGGGTGACATACGGAAGGAAAAAGAGGAGACTTCCGGGTCCGGTTTAGCACAGCATAGGTGCGTCGAAGGGTTTTGGACCAAGCGAAAGGAAAAGGGGGAAAAGCGATGCCTTCCCACTTTTCCTATCGGGACCTGAACGTCGTAAAAGCTTTGATCTTCCGGGAAGATGATTTTGCCTCCGCGTTGAGGGTAACCTCAATCACCAGGCTCTTTTGTCCAACGGTCCTGTCATAGAACCCGAAGACTCAGCGGGGGAACTACCCAACACGAGATGTTTACCACCAAAATCTCAATCTGATTCCTGGGACTTCTAGAATGATTATATCTACAAGCCAAAAAAGAATATAATTGTGATGGTGCACACATCCCGACAAGACCCTGAACCGATCACTTTATCTCCGGAGTTACGGCCTGGATCGTCTTCGTGTTATAAACGGAGATCTCCCAAGGATTGTCTAGATAGCCTATCTATCCCCATTCACCCGTGCCCTTCAGCTCAGAGAGTGTTGTAACTCCAGTATACATTGTAGGAAGTCCAGTGAGATTTTCCCCGCCAAGGTCGGCCTTTACAACAGGGGAAAACAGTCAGGTTTCTTCCCGGACACAGGGAGGGATGGGGCTTTTCCCCCCCATGATTTTGTAAATCGCCGGTAGCCCGAATGTATCTCTATAACTTATCGGGAAACAGTGACCTTAGGGGTTACACCTGATAAAGATTTAGCTTGTCCTTCTCTCCCAGTGAGCTGTGCGATACCCGAACCACTCTGCATTCTTTGCAATCACCAGATGCTCAACATGCTTGGAAGTTCAGTTGGGATGTTAAAAGCCATCCGTGCTGCCGCTCGTGCTCTACACTACACTCTCCCTCGACCGGCAGACGTAAAACCTGGATGCACGTGGAGTTCCGATCCCTAAACCCTCACTCGTCCTCGGCCACCTTCAAAACCACCCTCCCCATAATCTCACTCCTCTCCAACTCCTCATAAATCTTGGGCAGATCCGTGAAAGGTCTCACCGTGATGGTCGGTTTCACCCTCCCCTGTCTAGTCAACTCAACAGCCTCCATAGTCTCCTTCAAACTCCCGACCAAACATCCAACGATCTTCAGACTCTTGATGACTATCGCTCCGATCGAAGTGTTCAAGTGAGGTGTACCAGGTGGGATACCTCCACAAGCTAAAGTCCCACCGATCCGGAGCATATCCGCTGCGTTCTCGTAGGCTTTCGGGTTACCGGATGTGCAGACCACTGCGTGAGAGCCTGTACCGGTTAGACGGATGACTTCGTCCACGATGGAGGGGACTGAGGTGTGGTCGATGTAATGTGTGGCACCGAGGGAGAGGCAGTAGTCTTTTTTGGAACCGCCTCCGTCGATGGCGATGACTCTCGCTCCAACGACGCGGGCGTATTGTACTGGCAGAAGTTTCAGCTCCTGGCTCGAAGAACGTTGGAAAATCCCACCTACATGCTAAATGTCTACAGACCAACCTATGAGCTAGTCTTCACGCAGAGATTCCTCGTTCGAACTCACCCCATTCCTCCGGCCGCACCGATGACAACGATCCATTCCCCTGGATTCACATCACATGCCTTGACACACTGTTTTCCGTCCGAACATCAGCTCTAAGCCCCCCGCGTCCTGTCCTTCCCACTTCCTTCTCAACTCACTTTATACGCTGTTAGACCCGCACAAAGCACCGGCCCCATCTCAACCGGATCGATATCCCCGGGCAAAACCGTCAGATTATCCGCATCCAACGCGACATATTCCTGGAAAGCTCCATCCTCATGATGCAAGTGATTCGTCATCCCACCTTGACAATGTTGTTCCTGTCCCGCGAGGCAGTAATCACATCGACGACAGACACGACTGATGAATCGGATCCCGACGTAAGCTCCCTTTTCAATGTCCCCTTTGACACCTTCGCCGACGGAGATGATACGACCGATACCTTCGTGTCCGCCTATGTGGGGGAGTTTTATATTCGTGATGTTTTGACCGTCGGCTCCTGCGGCTGTACCTTTCATCGTGTGTAGATCTGTGAAGGGTATCAAGCGTTAGCTTTATTGGGCGTTGGAATCTTTCATCGCAACAGATGAAAGACGAAGGATACGGCTGAAGTGTGTCTTGGAAGGTGAGGTGGGATATCGCGAGGAGATCGACTTGGTATGAAAGTACGTACCGCTCTGACACACACCCGTGTACAGGACCTTTGCTAGTACCTCATTGTACCCGACTTTCGGAACCGGATAATCCCCAACAAACTCGACCGGACCTTTCTGTTCACGTACTAGCGCAACTCTCTGTGTCTCGGGCAATTGAGCGATCGTGGCGAGTCGGGCGAGACGTATTGACCCAAGGGATTGAGCTGAAGATGGGAGTCTGGAACGGGTGAGAGCGATGGATCTCGTTGGAAGGTTGGCGGTGGAGGGGAGGAAAGGAAGTCGATGGGGGAGGAAACGAGACATTGCGTCACGAAGCTTGGAGCTAAGTCTGACTATCTTCGTGGATGGAGTGACGAAGAAGGAGATGGAGATAGTGAGGCTTAATTCAATTCAACGGTTGTCTGTTAGTGTCAGCTGCTACCCTTCATATTCGCCGAGACACAGCACATGACTAGAGGAACGGCCCGATTCCCTGATCAAACAATCTCGGCCAGGTCCCGGATATTCCCTGGAGAAACTCCGGGCAAACGGGCTTTGACGTTACTTCCCCGGAGTGTAACCGTTATGGTTCTAGACGAGTATTTCATTCCTCGCAAGCTCAGCATTGATTGCAGTTGTCGCGCTCACTACACGTATTAAGATGACTTCGGAAACCCAACCTACCAGAGGTGGGAAGCACTACCTCTTCTTTGGGGGTATACTGTAAGCGGCGACTTATCCTTCCTCTTAACGTGGAATAGCTCAAGGGATCGATGAACTAAGCTGATGATGATGCGCAAGATGGGGACATCTCCGACCCGCTCAAGGATTCGTCTTGAACCTCTTACGCTTACATCCTTTTGACGGATTACCTTCATCATGTCTGGGATAGTCGGAAACAAAGCAGCAATGGATAGAGCTCGATACAATCTCACGCCAGACATTGAAGCTCGATTACGGATCATTCACGTTATCAGTTCACCGATGGAAGGCGCCGCGTTGACTTCATCCAAAGACTATGCGATCAGCACCGGTATGTTGATCCGTGCTTTCGAACAGATTTATACCAGAATTATTACCGTGAGTCCCCGACCCATAGGTGGACAGCGTCCCTGACGGTACCTCAGGGGGAGTCCATAACCGACACAATGACGGGTGCAAGCAGCTTTGCATTCCCTGATCCCCCCGTATTGGTCTTCGCGGACGTTCGAGTTGGTCCAGTGGCACAGATCGTGGAAGAGGTTTCTGGCAAGCTCGGTATTCCCCGACCCAGTTGTTGTCGATTCACGCCAATCGGAACCCAGAGCGTGCACTAGTAAGTCAACACGGAAACTCGACCCTCTGTGTCCCGTGGCGGTTGACGATGCGTCACGTCATCAGCAAGTCCAGTCCGGTCTTCATCGACATGATCGTGAAAGTCTGCACAAGCGACGATCGACAGGGTGCATACCAAGAGGCACTTCAGTGTTGCTGAACATCCGTAGGATTCGCTACTGACAAGCTTGGGGGTAATGGTTTGTGTTTGAGAATGACCAGCTTGTCGAGTTCCCTAATCTCCATCCGTTCTGTAAAGTGAAGATTAATGTACCCTTGAATAAGTGCTGAAGTGTAAAACAGACGGGTATGAGACGGATCCAAACGTCAATTGTCCGTTCCGTCTTTATTCAAGCTCGTCCAATACTGATGGACACCGGAAAGCTCTGCTCATCTTCGACATGTGCATGGCAATGGGTTCAAGCAAGACACAATGGGACTATTCTATCAATGTGTGGCCTCCCTGTCTCGATCGCCCGCATCACGAACACATGAGAGCTATGGTGAGTCGATGGGTTTCTGTTGCCCCATATCCGTCGATGTGGCTGAAACATCCCGTTCAGGTCGTTCACGAGGCCTTCTCGATTGGACCCCAGACTCCTCCTGATGCTCTCACCGGTGACACTGGCGAGTTTGTGGTGGAAGAGAAGGAAGGGGAGGTGGATACGTTTCTTAATCGCCAGCTCAAGGAGAGGGGAGAGCGTAGTCTGGTCTATATTAGGTGAGTTCAACGACCAACGCGAGGGGCTCGTATGAAAGGCTCAATGGCTGAGCAGTTTCGGGTCGCTCGAGTATCCACCTTCGGAACACCAGATCCGTCTCGTGATCTCCTACGCTCGATGTGCCCTACTTACTGGCCAGAGGCTCTCCACCGGAACACATCGCTCCCATTCTGCCCGCACTCGTCGCCGAAAGCAGTGGACGTGGCCTACTTTCCACTTGGGTCAAGCAAGTGGGAGTTTTACGACACCCCGCAATCTTGGGGTTCATGACACATGGAGGTAGCTCGAGCTGTATGGAATCGCTCGTCTGTGGAGTGCCGATGAGTCAGTCCAAAAGTTTGACCTGATCCAGATTTTTTTGTTGACCTGAATTTTCCAGTCCAGTGGCCGGCGTTCTGGGATCAGCCCCGAAGGGCGATATCATGCGGGAAAAAGCAAGGGAGCTTGGAAGGCAGATCACGGAGGATGTCAAGCCTGGTGGGATGGGGTATGATGCTGTGATGAGGATCGGAAAATTGTGCGACTAAATAGATACAGTACGAGCAAATAGATACGGGTTCTTTCATGACCGGTCTAAGCGATCCAGTTCTGATCATAGCTCTCGCTTGCCCCAGCCATTCGCTCGGAATGCCGTGAGTTCAACAGAACTTACTTGTCTCGGTTTGCGAAGTGGTTCAATGACGCGTAGTGCACTCCGAAAGGGTACAGTTTACGAGCCCTCGGAGTCGAAGCGAATTGGGCTGCATAGTGACTAAGCCAATGTGTCCCTGACAGAAGTGTCAGTTCCGCTGTCGGAGGGAAGCTCGTTCTCGTTTTGGCGAAGGTTTCTATATCGCCAAGTCAATGTCGTCGGAAGGGAAGCTTGATCGGTGGAGGTGTGAGATGCCGATGTAAGCGGTGCGATTATCCGTAAGACTTTACAGGATGACGACATGGAGAAGTATGTGAGACGAGAGATATATAAAAGGGGTACTGATGAACGGGGAACATGGACCATTGTAAAGATGCTAGGGAGAAGTGGCCATTAAAGCCCTATGGTGCCAATGGAGACACCGACAGCTTAGCCTTACATTTGCCCTGACTCAGCGCGCTGCTGCCGAACGTGTGTGGATGGGAGACATAATCACGTACATCATCATCGCAAACGCTTCACCTCTCTCGTCCTCGTCAACCACGTTGGGTGACGAGAATTCGCAAGTGCTTCCTCCTGGAACGACCTTGAAGTGTCCATTCCTGGAAACCATCGCCCTTCGTCATCCGCTGATCCTCAGCGACGCAGACATTTCCCTTGAAGATCGTAACTCTACCGGGAAGGCTTTTATCTGGGTATGAAGGGCAGGTCATTTCGCTTCTTTGAGATTGAAGATGATCACGTATGGAGCCGTTCAACAGGGATCTCTCAGTGAACGTCCGATTCATAGTTCGCTACTCGAACCGGAGCTGTTGCGGGTCGCCGAAGGTTCACCATTCGTGGCCCCAATCACAGGCGGTGACTGGCTGTAGAAAGAGGTCAAGGATTTTGACGGTCTGATATTCCAATGGAGCGGTCTTCGTCTTCTACGATATGATGAGCCAATTGCGGATCGCGAGTCTTCCCTTTTGACAGGCTTGTAACAGGTTGTGACCTGCCCGTCACCTTTGTTCACTGTTCGATCGTGTTCATGGCCTTAGTAATGGACATGATGGCTGTTCGAGCTAGCGAGTGTGGATAGTTGCTTCTTCGAGATACGAGGAAGTGGTGAGGGATGCGCAAATGACCCTCTTCTACCCTATCTCAAAGCCTTTGGAGCGTTTGAGTGTTTTTCCCTGTTCGCTCACGCTGTGGAAAATCAAGAGCCGGAGCTTTTTTGAAGGGGAGCAGTCACGTTCCTCCTCCTAGCGTAATGAATTTTTCAGTACTCGAACACACGTGATGTTCGGACATCACCAGAAGTTCGGACACTTTACTTCTCTTACTTAATTGAAGCGCATATGGTCATTAGTTGCATGATATGCATGCTAGCAACTGATCCTCTCGCACAGTATTAGAAGGATCTGCCTCTAAGCTCTCTACAGTATTTGGAGCTTTGACCTTCCCTTTTGCACCCGCAGCACGCTTTTTCCTAGCACGCCCTTCCTTCTCTGCGTCCTTTCTCGCCTGTAGCTCCTGAGCATGATTTTCCTGATACTTTTGGTCAAACAATTGGCCCTGAGGGAACCTCGTCCGCTTATTACTCCCCCTGGCTGCTTTATCCAGCTCTTCTGCAGCCCACCTCTTCTCCAAATCCTTCTCAAGCAGCACCTTCTCCGCTTCCACCCTTTCAAACGCCTTTGACATCTTTAAGATTGCCGTTTTGGGTGGAATTTCGCCTCTCTGAACGCCTCTAACCATCGCCTAGGATGTGGCCTTGTTGTGAGGAGTGATGGGAGTGACGGGAGTGATGCGGGTTTCGGGTGTGGTCTGTCTAGCACGCATAACGGACTCACTCAATGGCCAAAGTCCCGATTTCGCCCAAGCAGACCGA
>JAABUH010000485.1_pt1 | contig 58366 bp, 51 predicted proteins | sample 5559121 | NCBI WGS metagenome assembly JAABUH01 (sample SAMN10711871, study PRJNA513364) | rock metagenome | isolation source: Antarctica rocks | place: Antarctica: Victoria Land, Battleship Promontory nord | collected 2015-12-28 | reverse complement strand
AGGAAAGAAGTGGGCGAAGGGTAAATACCCATCCACTAGCGCCGGATTAATGCGGAGATTGCTCCGCCGGATCAATGCGGAGATTCCTAACCACAGGGGTAACAGTACTGTTCCCTGTTTCCAACAGAGTGGAGGGTAACCACCACCACCGGAAGCGCCATATCCGCCCTGGATATTCTCCATAGCCATAGTCTTGCTGACCACCAGGAGGCGGTGGAGAATTGAAAGGTTTGTAGATTGCAGCAGAAGTGAAGGTGCAGTGGCTGTGGTTTAGGACTAATCCGAAGCACGAGCCAGGCCGTTCTCGCAGGCAGGCCAACTGTCGGGCGTGGAGGGGCAATCATCCAAGGATATGGAGCTACCTAAGATTCCACGCAATGGAGAAAAGAAACATAACCACTACACCATTGTACTAGCGCCATTAGGAATCGAACCTACTATCGGCACAATAGCGCCGTGGTTTTGTTTCTTTTCTAATGGCACTCTATATGTAGATCGATCAAGTGTTAACTTTACGAATCGGCCAATATGTGAACACACTTTGGAACAATCCTATTCAGGTATGTATAACATATATCAATAGCCCTCGTGGCATCTGTCTCAACAGCCTCTGCGCAGACCTATCGAGGCTTCAATTATGGCTCCACCTTCACGAATGGTTCGGTCAAGGTTCAATCTGACTACCAGAACGAGTTTTTCACAGCCCAGAACCTCGTTGGTATAGATAGTATGCTGTGCTTCATAGCCTTTGGCTGCATAAGCACGTTAAATGAAGGGGAAAAAGAAAAACTGATAGCTATTCATCACATCTCGACATCTGTCATCAAGTTCATTTCGAACCTTACAAAGTTCTTCGCCATCTGACACGTTGTGCAGTCTAAGGTTTACCCTTGTGTCCTCTTCCCTGAGAGAGTAAAGCAAAGCAAAAAGGGACTATGAGCCACAAGGGGAAGGCCATAGTTTACCTGAACATACCATTGAGTGGAAATCCCTAATGAATATCAGTATTAACCCACACGGGAAGTCACGTTACTGTAAAAAATTGCACCAATCGAACGGATGATACAGAACTCTAGCATTTTCTATGTTTTGCCGCGCCCTGGCACGCCTGGCATTTTATGACCTCAGAGAAATCTTTTTCAGCCTCTGACTTCATTCTAGTTGTCACCATCTCCACTTCAAACTCTAAGTCATTCATAATCTTTACTATTCCTGGTTCCTTCCTATACTTTTGTGAGATGATAGTTTTCATATTATCAAGATTCTATTGAGTCAAGCTAGCATTTTCGATTTTTTTCGGCGTCTCTTTTTTGGGGGGTATTTTTGAATTTTTGCCTCGATCTGAAGATGGCATTGTGATAATTGGAAAGTTATCCTAAGATGTATTGTTAAAACTAAAGAGTAGCCTGAATATATAGTGAACAGAAATATGCGTGACAGTCAGCGAGTGTTTATGGTTTCTGATAATCTTTGCTGACAAGATCTTCGTTAACATAGACACATCAATTATCGTATATCTCATGCTTTTCTCATCGCACGAATGCTCTCACTTCGCGCATCATGTCTAAAAGAAAAGATCTCATGCCACAGCCAGAAACTATGTTGCGAAGTTAACGTAATCAAACCAAGAGAGCAGGGGTTTGAAGACGCAAGGAAAGGAATTCACAGCAGCACTACTCTGAGAGCCCACTCTCTAATAGTGGGATGCGGCTACCGGATAGTCCGTCTACAGGAGCAATTATAGCTTTAATGTGAATTAGTTAAGCATATAAGTACCTCCTCTGTCTCCTCGCTAAGTGCTACATGCTTTCCATAGTAGCAAATAAAATGAACACAAGGCCATCACACGATCGTCATTTCCTCATGCCAGTCGCCAAGAAATCTATTGACGAGCCTGCAACTCTTCAAAGCTCATTATCCTTATTAATGTCAATCTGATGATCTGCGTGACGTCCCTAGAAGTGACCTTGGCGTATCACAATAGGCCTTCAGCTAGGTAAGGGAAAGCACGGAGGCAATATGAACAGGCAATCGATGTGTCTGATCCTCGAGGGTGGGCGTTGAACATACGAGATGTTCGACATAGCGGCGATGACTCTGATAGGTTCAGACAAGCACAGCCATGGGGGATCTCTCCAATGTCTACACCCCCCAGACCGCAGATACAGGAGGGAATTTTCGATAGCTTCAGATTTGGATTGAGCGTGATGGACATGAGACTGGAGGGTGTTGATATTGAATGGCTGGTAGAAACCCAGATAAGACGGCGGTTCGCCCCAAACTTGGAAAGCGTGTCCCGCCCCACGTCTTCCGCCTTAACCTTGAAAAACCCCTCAAAGGCACCCACAGGGGTTTGATGTTGAAATACGAGGTCATATGGGGGCATTTAGTATATGGGGTTGAAGCTTGATGGAGTCTATTTAGGAGCGAGCAGGTGAAAACTCTACTAGCGGGCCCCAGCCCTATCAGCCCTATGAAGGCGGGGATTACCATCCCCTATTTCCAACATTTGAAATGTGCTGTTTGTATTGGTATATGAGGGTCAGAGCGAATATGTGCATATATTGACTATCTAGTAGGTGAACTATAGAGGAAGGAAGAAGTGGGAATCAGGTAAATACCCTGAATCCCCTGAATCCACTAGCGCCGGATCAATCCGGATCAATGTGGAGCGGAGATTACTAACCACAGGGGTAACAGTACTGTTCCCTGTTTCCAACAGTTTGGCGGCGCTGGGATGTGCGTGGTGAGGGGAGCAGCGGGAGGGTTGTGTGAGGTGCGGAAGAGTGTGGACTCGTCAAGCCGAGGTGGAGGTGGAGGTGGAGGTGGAGGTGGAGGTGGAGGTGGAATCAGGAGATTGATGGGGGCGAAGATGGTGTGAGGCCTGGTGGTCTATCCTATTATGTTCGGTCTAGCTCCATGGCTTTCTTGAGACTGCGCAAGCTCTCGAAGCAAGCTTCTACGTAATCGAATATGCTAGCATTGCCTCGATCGCCTTCTCCAGCCAGAGGCATACTTTGCCTAACGGTAATACTTACACGCAACAAAGGCCCCACTACCCATGACTTTGCAGCCGTGGAGTGGCTCCACCATCTTTCATCGAACCCTAGCGCTTAACTCCCACGTCTGTCAACCATGCTTAGGTTGAAGGAGAGTGTCCAGCGAGCGTGTTGTAAAGCTAACTGGCGAAATGCGCGCACGTGAGTTCCAAGTCTCAGACCCTCCAGCTGGCTCCTCTTTGCGTCCTTCGCTTCTTCCTTCAGCGAGCTTTACTTACTTCTATGGTCGCGTAGGACGATGTATTTTCGAGGTAGCAGGGTTTGGGGCACACTAGGTACTTCATAAACGAACTTATGGACCTACGGATCCTTCGCATTGCGCCTGGTAGGCAGATTGATCGAAACCACTTCGGCTTTTTATTGACAATGGCTAAGTGCTTTTGATGCTGCAGCTGGATCCCCGGCTCTGCCTTTCCCAGCTTACTTGGAGTTTGCGACTGCTCTGCGGAAGGAGGCTTCATTTTCATGCAGCGAGAGTGTGCTCGGGGGAAGCTGCAGCTCGTGTGGCTTTGGACCTCGCGTTGCAGGGCAGTCACGTTGGCGCCGGTGGCGGTGTCCTGGTTGGCGCTGGCTTTTTGTTGATGGCTTAGGGCGACGGCGAGATTGATGCTGCTGGGGGAGCGCTTTTTGACCAAATCCAATGAAGGGTCAACGGTCCATCTGGATCGAGTGTTGGGAGAACGATTCACAACAACCTCTTCTTCCCTTCATTTCCGCAACATATCTTTGTCCTATAAGGATTGGATGGTGGGTAGCTGTGCCAGCGGTTGATTGAATATGCAGGGCGGCCATCGACAGTTGGTGGACAGGTGAGGTAGCCTCGGACTGCCTGACACGTATAAGAAGCACAACGAAGAATGCAAGCAAAAGCTGGGCGTAGATACATATTGAACGACACTAGCGGTACTAATATATAGGGAATAGCACGCGCAGAGATTCCCGACTTCTGCAGAACATTTGCGCACGCTGCCCATCTATCGCCTATCAAAAGATGACGACTATGTGATAGTTGTTGGAATATTCTATACAGGATTGTTCCAAAGTGTGTTCACATTTTGGCCGATTCGTAAACTTAACAATAGTTCAGAAAAGCCAGTTTGATGCAAATGTGGGTCGATCGAAGTATCTGAGAAGTATAAATTCCACGTCACCTGAAGACGATAATGTCGCCAACTCTTTGACCATCATCGATAGCGCTTGACGCACAGCATGTGTTGTTGACCAGTCAACGCCCACGACATGTGCCATAACGATGTACTTCGCGCCGTTGAGGTTGGAACTGTCATCGCTTCAATTGAGGATTCTAGGCACGAGGAGCGTGATATGCGATCTTACTGGTCACAGTAAATAACGATCAGTAGCTGCAACGGATCTCGATGGGAACAGATGGTTACCCGACCAGTGTTGGCATTTGTACGGTCTGCGCCTGTGAAGTCCGCTCAGTTCGTTGGACTTCACGTAGCGAATCTTTGATTTATCTAATCCTGGCCCGCCTTGGTTGGCCGGTGGGGTGAGTCGGGTTGAGATAGTAAGGACAAAGGGGGGAAGCGGACGATGTGAGTCTGGGTGGTGGTGGTGGGAGAGCCTTATTTCAGCTTTCAGGCTTGGCTCTGCCACAAGGAGAGAATGGGTTTGAGAGATCTGGTGGGGAAGGCAAGGGAGGCGAGGCGGTAAAGGGGATTAGGATGATGGGGGATGATCGAGCGTCTACACTCGCCTCGTCAAGCTTGATGAAGGGTTGTATTACACGTTCAGAGCTTTAGTAAATGCTTCAAAAATTGGACTGATCGCATGCGAAAATAATACTAAACTTTCTATATGTGTACTGTTCTTGAAGTACTTTGCGACCATTGTACACCTTACAAGCGCACCGCATTATACTACAGTATGCTCTCAATCAGATTTTTTTCTCGCCGCGTGCACAGGGGATTTTTAAGTGAGTGGATATAAAGCCTGCAATATGACGGATAGTTAATTTCGATCGTTTACCGTAAGGAAGCTTAGGAAAGTCGATCTCACGGACGACCACTTTTATCTTGCCCGAAGACTTATGGACTTCTTTTATTGCGGGGACTACTCCGACCCTACCGAAGGTGACGAAGGCAAAGAGGAGCCATTATCAATGTTGGAACTACACGCTGAAATGTATGCACTTGGTGACAAATACCAAGCCCCTGGGCTCTCGAGACTTGCTACGCAAAAATATGAGGGTAGATTGAAAAGAGATTGGGTCCCGCAAGTCTTTCTACGATCAATTGCTAAGGTGTACAAGTTGACTCCTGAATCTAATCGAGAGCTTTGGAACGCCACGTTTCGCCATGCGAGATCCAACATTGAGCAGTTTCAATCAGACGATGCGATGCGAATACAGTTCAAAGGAACTTGTCTTGACGTTCCAGAATTTGCGGTAGATCTAGACTGTAGCCAATGTGGTCGCCGTCAGCCAGTTGAGCCGACACAGCTAAGGTGCCTTAAGTGTGGAAAGGGTGGGGCACGGTGAGAATATGAGAAAGACTTATGGATATGGCATTTGTATATGCTTTGTAAACTTAAGCTCAAAACTTCCACCGAAACGAGGCTACGCCATGAGACTGGCCTGAAGTTAGATTTGCGTGAGACGAAATTGCAGAGATCTCAAAAGACGAAAATTGATGCCGATGAAGAAAATATGAACAAGGATAAACACCAGAAAGAGACGAGATCAGGATATTATTGATGATTCTGGAAGCGATAGCGTGTATATTTTTGGATGCATTTGGGGTTACTGACGATTGAGGTCACCGGGCACGAGAACAAGTGTTGGTCAGGAATTCAAAATTATGTAGAGCTGCAAAAGTGAATCCAAGACTAGGCTAAGCCCTCGCGAAAATGTAAGGTTGGAATTTACGCTTGTCTCCCGGCTTCTCTTGCTCTTGGCTACTCGTGTTTCATTTCGGATCGTTCTTGGTTTCGCATCACTCTCACTGGAGTCAGGTTCGAGAGATTACCAACGGCTCATCAAAAAAAAGATTTGTGTAATCAGCCCTTCGATATTTAAAGCCGCGTCTTTGCAGCTAGGTTTCTGGCCGAGGTCTTACGCTCGCTTGGACCAACTGCTTCTTATCAAGATCTACAAAATGGTGGGCACACAAGGGGATGGTGAACAAGGTTCATCGTCGGGTCCAGCTCTACCCTCTAGACCCATGTTCGTCACTGGAGTCGTCCTGCCTCACATCTAATCTGTCCCTTTGATAGCTTCCATCATTTTCGTAGCCTCACGCATATCACTTGCTACTCCTCGGAGCACGGAGTCAGCATTTCGAAACAGCCGCTGCACCTCATTCAATTCTCCTCCCGCTAATTCCTCGAGACGATCCATGGAAATAGTTTTGGCGACATTCTCCAACGATTCCTCGATGCCGCTCACTCGCTTAATAACTTCGTCGACGTGCTCGAACTGCTCTTGTGGAAGGCTGATAAGTAGGTTGACTGCTCGCTGTTGGAGCTCGAATGCTGTGCTGCTTATACCGCGGATGTTTTCATAAAGCCCGACCCCGTACCCGGTGAGAAAATAGCGCATCATCTTCGATGCGGTGCTTTGCTTGCAAATCTCCGAGAAACGGGCGTATAGTCTACCCACAGGGGTCTTTAAGAAGGCTCTCCTTTCTAGTAATTTGGGATATTGAGATCGCCAGAATTGCTGGATTCTCTCAACTGCTTCCAAGCGACGCAAGTCTTGCGCCTCAGTCTCGTTTGACGGTAGAGCCTGCGAGAATTCGCGAGACGCGGAAGTTGTGGAGATGAGCTCACCTAGTGAAACGGCTTGTACGCCGAGTTTCTGTAGCTTGCTCTCAGCCACATGTTTGCCGTTGGTCTTCCTGACGAACTTTATGCAGTCCTTGCCATCGTAGGCTCCGTAGGATCTGACGAGTTTCTCTAAGAGCTCTGGTATGATATTGTGTTGAAGATGAAGACCTCTAATGTAGGGAAGGGAGAAGACCTAGTTTGATCGTAAGCTGCATTGGCAGACCTAGGGAATCGCACACACCTGACACACTCTTCTCCACACTTCTTTGAAGCCCTCCACTCCGGCGTTGCTGAGTCCCAGATTGACAATGACAAGAGCAAGGAGCTCTGTGTTTCGCCGATGCAGAAGGCGAGACGGATAGCTGCTCACACCGAGACGGAAACTGGGGCCCGGGAGCGAACCAAGGTGTGACAGAAGCTGGCAGTAGCATGTGGTCAACTCAAGTAAGCTACTTGCGTAGGTTCGCAAGTCACGGTTTGATATCTCTCTTGTTAACGGAGATTGCCCAACGTGAGCAAACCAGGGCAAATGGATGCTTATCCAGGACTGCGGTATAAGGACTGCAACAGGACATGACCGGAAAATCAGATAGGTGGTGAAAAATTCGAAGACAGCCGTCATGGAATGGAAAGACGAAAACTGATTGATACTCGCAAGGGGAAGCTGGAATGTGAATTTCCGAAGGCTTTCCTGGAATGCCGAAGCATCTGGGTTTCCCATGTTGTTTTCGAGATTTTGAAGTGCCCATAGTTGGCGCCGTTGGAATTGCAAGTCTGCAGATCTGAATAGCTTGTAGGAAAGACATCGGGCGAATCGGTCCTGAACATTATAGCCTAAACCAAGTCAGTTGGTTTATCGTCCTCAAAGGGATGAACAGAGGTCGATGTACCAAGAATTTGTGAGACTTGGATCTGTTCGAACAAAGAAGAGAGATCATTTCTCTCCTTCCAACCTTTGTCCAACCTGTGAAACAGGAGGCCTTCAATACTGGCTGCAAGGACGAAAAGTCTTTTGTTCTGCCGTGGATTTTGTCTACTACTTAGAATCTTCGATTGAGCTTCGGTGATAGTCTGAGCACATTGTTCGAATGAGGAAACGAATGTCAATTCTCGAAGGAGGCTCTCGAGCCAATGACGTCTGAGCCCAAAAAACTTTTCCTGGAAATGTTCTTCCATGAGTTCCTTGCGATGCGTGACTGTGAGACTGCAGAAAGTGGCGTTGATTTTGATCAAGGATGACATCTTTTTGTTACAATCGGATGCTTTAACTTTCTCGTGCAGGTAAAGACAGCTGCGGTCTTTGATGCGATCGCAGAATCCTCGAGCCAAAAAATATGCACATCTCACTGGCCACTCGGATTTCCATAGCTTCCTTAGTATTGTGTCCAGCGCAAGCATGGTACGTCCCAGTTCACGCAAGAACCATTGCTTTGCTAGCCTTGGATATTCATCGGCGTTGGCATTAGCCGCACCCTCGTGAAGAGGAGACCAAGGGAGTAGGACAAATGGCTTTGTCTCATGGTCGAATTCCATAATCCCAGTGAGCAGCAAGATGAGTGGATCGTGGGTGCTTTCGGGTTGCGAGGAAATAATCTCGGCCTTCCTGGAAGCTGCTTCAATGGCTTCGAAGGGGATTCCATTCAGGGCCGATATGCTATCAACCAGTCTGAGATTGAGAAGTGTGTGAAGCTGAAGGAAAGCTTTTACTACTCCGTCGTTCATAGCTTCTACCTGTTCGAAGATGGGATTTCGCTGCTTACTTGTGATCAACCGCTGGGCGTTTATCCAGTCAGAGTTTGAGGATCGAAGCTGAACTGGAACGTTCACGTCATCGAAACTTGGACAAACGATTCGGCCGGCAAAATAGTAGTTCTGGATTGTTCGGATAATATCTTGAAGATTTTTAGTGTCAGAGATATTAAGATCGCCAACTGCCTTCAATGCACGACCAAGCTTTCCGGTTCTAGAGAGGAGTAGGAGACGCTCTTTGAACTTCCCCTGATCTGCGTAGAGGTCCCCAAGTTGATCATGCATCTCATACCCAATGAAAGCATGCTCCTGTTCGGTAGGAGATCCAAGCAATTTAATTGCCGGTGCAAGGAGATTAGAGCCTATCTTTCTTTGCTTCAGGAGGAGGATACAAAAACGGCTGTGACTTTGAAAGCTCTTTAAGCTCAGCTTCTTTTGATTCGTTGTGACATACGATACCAACTCCTCAGCCAAATCGCCGTGCCGGAGGGTATCTGCTGCCTTATCATAGCTAAGAGCTTGGTGGTGGTGGTCTGAAGCTTCGCTAAACATGCGTGCTTTTGCAAACAACGGTGCTGCTTTACCAGGCTTCCCATGTCGAGCCCACAGCCAAGCTGCTTCTTTGTACTCTTCCATTTTCTCAAGATTTCGGACCGCTTCTGCGACCATTTCCAAGTCCATGAACTTCTGAGCCGCAGACCTGAAGCAATCTCGGGCTGCTTCGGCATCCTCTATCGAAGCTAAGCGCCTTCCTTTCTCCTCGAAGATATAAGCTGTGGCGCAAGTCTCTCCGCGTTCGTCTTTGGCTCTGCGAAAGCAGATGGCAGCATCTTCATACTGCTTGCGCTGCACCAGCTCCCATCCTCTGTCCGACCATCTTTTAGGATTGTGCGAGATAGATCGTAAAGAGATGAGCTCCTTGAGAAAATCTGGATCCGACGACGTCGTCACTTCAACCAAGGGCGATGACACATCCTGTTTCAGGAGGTCTGCTACTCGTGCAGCCAAGACTTCTTCGCTCTCAATAATTGACAGGCGGATGCGTGCTCTGGTGATGACGACATAAAACTGCTTAAGCTCGGAGCACATTCCTGCGTGCTTCGTAGAGTCAAAGTTTCCCGACTTGGTCTTCAAGGTATCCAGACACCTCCAACCACTAGGGTAGGGAGAGTCGGTGAAAAACTTCCACAGGAAGACATCTTCAAATTCCATCCCCTTGCTTTGGAGGACGGTAAGAACCAGAGCCTTGCCCTTGAGTTCCGCTTGGAGTCTGGCTTTAGTACTCTGGTCACGCACGATGATTGCTTGTTCGGCACCGAAGTCAAGAGTTTGCTTAGGCTGGTCGGCGGAACGCGTATCACTCGATGCCAGCATTTGGACGTTACAACTCAAAAAAAAGACAGGGATCGGCCCGTGAATCTGTCCGACCTCAGGCTCGAGTTTGTCAACGGTCTCCGGAAAGCCGTTCCACAGCATCTCCATTACAAGGGATGCCAGACCGAGGATGCCTTGGTGCGAGCGGTAATTTTTCGCCAACATAAAGAGCTGAGGTCGCGCGAGCTCAGGCTGGTTCATCAGCGAGGCTGCAGCGGCGAAATGGTCGTAGAATAGTGCCTTGATGTCCTGAAAGCGGAAGTGTGAATCTTGCGAGATGGTTTGTGCGGTATCCCCGGCGAAATGAAATGCACGACCTTCGTTGATTATGCTTAGCAGCAATTCGATATCGAGGCATCGCAGATCTTGTACTTCATCGATGTAGATCTCATTGAACGCAACTTCAAGATAATTTTTGAGTCTCTGATTTTCCCTCACCGCCCTGATCAGCTTTATCACACGGTCTACGCCGTCTAATTCCTGTCGGCGAAGCTTTAAGGCGTGATACTTCTCGAATACGTCATATACTCGGGACTTTTCACTTTCAAGGGTGAAAGTTGGGGCCACTCTGCTGCTCAGCTCCAAGTATTCTTTACGGGAGAGAGGTTTGAGCGTGGCTCGAGATGATATAGAGCCCTTGATTACTCCCATGATCTCGGCGAAAGCAAGTTCAATTGGAAGATTTCTGACTAGAGCGGCTGGGAATCTAGGCCAGTAATCCAATCTGAAAGACTGGAAGTCAATAAATTGAGTGATCGCGTCCCTCGCTGGTGGTTGCCACTGTGGATATTCTCCTTCTGACGAGTCCGACTGCTCCGACTGCTCTTTTTGCAGGGCATCATCGTCATGGTCTGTGGCAGGGAACCCTTCCTGATCCACACTTTTAATAGTGTTCTCCAAGAGTTGTAAAAAGCGATCAAATGTACAAACAAGGGGGAACGAGTCGTTTTGCAGTTCAAAGACAGTGTCGCAACGGTCATCGTCATCCTCAACAACTGGCGACGGGAACTCTCTCTCCTGCTGCTCGCCTTGGTCTATAGTGTTCGCTCTTAATGTTCTCATCAGCCTACTAATGTAGTCTTTGAGCTTAGTAGCGAGCTCGGATGATCTCGTGAGAAGCAACTGTCTTGGCGATCGTTCCTCTGTGACGGCACAGCCAGCTGCATACTTTGCGAGTAGCTTAAACACAAGACAGGTTGTCTTTCCTGTACCGCTCCGACCTAAGATTAGACTGGATGTACCAACATGAAGAATGATGCGTGTTTCGTCTCCAGAAAAGTCAAATGGGAACTCTGCCCAAAAGTCGTTGGCCAGAACCGAGCGAATCATTGGTTCGGTGAGTGTGTAGGAACGGTTGACCATCTCGAGGACTTCTCGGTCAACCGTTCGGATGTCCAGTCCTTGCCGTCTCGCTCCAGGCTTCGCAGTATCTGGACAGCAAGGGAAGAGCGTTGGAATGGATTTTCTGTCAGTATCCTCCCGTGGTTTCTGGCGACATCGCGCGACATGTTCGATCGCGTATGATTTCTGGAGTAGGATCACACGGCCGATGGACTGCGACACTTCTGTCTTGGTGCCGATCTCCCAAACCTTCACCAGCTGGCTCTCGGTCTGGGTCGCATCGTCCAATGCAACATCGATTTGCCACAGAATCAAGATTTGCGAATTGCATTGTGTGGTGGCAAGATGAACTCTTAGCTTCTTCCTCTGCTGTTCAGTGCCGGCGAGATGGCAAGACCACGACCCGGAGGCCAAATCGCGCAACTTCTCTTCGATAGGTCCGAAATTCCCTGTTCTACTTGTCAGCACTGTTGGTTGGGAGGTATCGGTGTATAGGAAGGACTTAACCGGAACGACCCAAGCTCTGGATGCTCTTGAGGGCTTTTGGGGAGAGGAGAACCTTCCAGTTCCCTAGCCTTTTCCCCAAGATCTCAAGTCCGGGTTCTGGCATTTTAGAAAGCTTGAGTGAGTGAATTCTGAAAACGTGGGTAATGCAGCACAGGCCAAAGAGTTGTATTTCAGAAAGGTCGGAAAGAGGCAACCTGGGAAGCAGCTGTCACGCCTGGCACAACATCCTCCCCAGTCTGCCTAAGATAAACACCTGTATCGATGTGAGCCTTCTACCATGAACATAACAGAGCTGAAGATTTTCTTCATGTCTTATTACGTAAGGCGACAAAGATTCATGATTGATGCGCTGAGCAAGAAGCGGGGAACTCTGTATCGGATTGGCTGGTGCAGAATTCCTCGTATTCATCTGCATTTATCTAGTCGTATAGACTTCAATCGGTAGATGGCCACCTGCCATTCTTGTCCTTCTGTGCAGATGGATCACAGCCTCAGATTGGCACAGGTCTTCGTCATTCACTGCGCAGCGAGCGATCCTTCGAAGCCGCGTGCGAAAGACTTTATTCGTGAAATATTGGAGTTGCTGGTGACGGCCAAAGTTGAAGCTCTGATATTCAAGAAAGCCATCTCGCTCAGCAGAAGTAGGCTTCGCACGTACTGGAAGTGGACGGATGGGATGATAAGAAAATGCTCAAAGCATTTACAGCATAATGCTCCTTTTTCATCTCGTATGAGAGAGGCCGAGGTGCATGTCGGAGGCCATCTGGGAAAGTAGTGACGCCCGCTGTCTTCGCTCGATCAGCGAAGGTTAGTAATGAAAACAGCTCCAGCCACATTCCACATTTTGTCCTGGAAGCTTCTTCAACCAGAGCAGACGTTTTCTCTCCAGGTTGCTCACATCGATGTTGAACCTTAGGAATGTGGGACAAGATTTGTTAAGAATCAGTGTATATAAAAAATTCCAATTTGACGAAGATTTCGTTTTTGAAACACCATCACCACCATCACACCAACCGAGGTCTTTATTACTCGGTAAGTACACTCTCCTAGTCTAAGCCGCGACAAGGAAAGATCATGAACTAAGATGACTTCGAATAGAACATGAAGTTTGGAACCTTTCGAAACGAACACGGAAAAGCAGAGTTTGCAATACAAGTCGTACGAGATGCAAAATACATGACGTGGACGCCTGAGACCGTAGTCGCCCGAATTTGTTGTAACCACTGATTTGAAGAACAGGCCAGAACACTCTGTGCACGAGGGTTTACAGCCTGGACCGCGTTTGTGTAATTCAGTGCTCACATTGCTTGCCAGAGCCATCGCAGACAATGCATTTAGGGCTACACTATTATGGAAGAGCTTTTGGCGAAGCCCGGCTCTGCGTCAACAAGCGGAAGCAGTAGTTCGCGCAGCGGAGGAGGAGAAGAAGAAGAAGAAGGAAACTGAGGGCTATTGGTGTCTGTCTGGTAGGCTTCCAGTGGATCAAGTAGGTAGAAGGCTACCAATGTGCTGGAGGTAGTCACTTTGTTTCGGACAGTCAACTTGGTGATATGAATATGATCGAGTTCATTACTTTCGGTATAACATGGCAAGGGGCTTCCGTTTTTCGTAACATGTAGTTATCGATGTGTAGGCAGAGACATGGATGTAGTCATCAACCATGAATCATTCCATTTGGTATAGCTATTAAACTAAGAAAGACATTATTTCCAAACTGATAAACCACTATTTATAGCGATTAGATCTCACACACCGATTCAGATCTTTCAGTGCCTCGGAACTTCATACTTTGCTTCAGAATCCGCAGAATCCGAGGCTTCATCTTCTGGGGTTCCTCCTGCCAAGCTTTCTGCAATCGACGACGCTTTCGATGATAGACCTGATGATAGTCTTCTCTGCCTGGTTATCGGCGAATCTTGTGGAGCTCGGACTGTATTTGTGAGCGGAAGAGTTTATAAAAGGATAGGATCTGACAGTGACTGACCAGAAGTCACACGATGGGCATACTGTTTGCAAAGAGTGTTGCCAGCTTCCAAGGCCTTGAGCTTTTCGCTTATTTTTTGACGTTGAAGTTTCTTGTCTTCTGATTCTGAGGCAATCTTTGTCACTATGTAGTGGTCCATCGCAAAGACTGACTTGGGACAAAGCATAGATGTCAACTGGGAAGCGATAATCGCTCGAACGACCAGATTTGGCACATTGTCGATGAATAGTTTCATCGAAACCTAAAGTTGGAAATTATTAGGAGAGCATTAACAGCATGAATTCCGACTTTACTACCTTGTAGAATGCCTCCATTGCATTGTATGTGGATTCGGCAGCAACAAGGTCCATATTAGCTTCAGGCTTCTGCTGCAGCGTAGCCACAAGAGACGGAATGTCATCTTCTGTTATCTCGCTTCGATGTGCAAATGCTTTTTTAAGCACATTGGTGGTCTCGGTCTCAGATTGCTTTCGTTGAAGTGCGTTGTACATATCTGTGAAGTAGTGATTTCTTGTTTCAGGGTGCTCTTTGTGAATTGAAATCAACTCATCAAGTTTAATATAAGCCAACTTCAGCTTATTATCCATGATGGGATCGAGTAGGTACCGTAGTAACGCATCGCTAACCGTGGCGTCTGTTAAATACTGCAATGCTTGCTCCACGACACTCTTAGTGGTGTCCCAGACGTCGTTGATGTATCGGCGCGCCAAACCTTCCCAAGGCCCACTGTACCCGCGGAAGATTTCACCAACTAATAATGGATTTGGGAAGCCCGGCAACTAACCAAGCACCTAATTAGTGCATATTGGGTATCCAAAATGGAAAGGAGTTCGTACTTCACGTCCACGACTCATTCTCAACAACTTGCGCACTTCTTCAATTGCCTGCCCCCGGGTCCGGCAACCTTTCTTACGGCTTGCACTCTGTACGATCTCCCACCGTGTTCCTTTCGTCCGGATCTTTTCTTCGAAATCCATTCCCAAGTTGGCGATCATAGCTGAGAGACGTCTATCAAACAGGGACCGGTCTGCAAAAAAGTCATGCTCGTAGTCGCCTTTGATCGCAGCGTCGCAGAGTTTCTGGAACTCATCGCTCAGATCAACTAGAAAATTCTTCTGATCATCGAGAGTTATACGGGCAGGGCCTAGCTTTTCCAGCCCCCGGTGACAGCTCGATATGCCAGATTCGATATCTTCGATTAATTGTGGAAGCTCGGCCTTGATTTGGCCAAAGAGGACCATGCTGAGTCGTTGGCGTAGATGTTCGATACCAAGGTTTGTGGCCAAGAGGGACCGAAAATTGCTCTCGGCGAAGAATTGCTTCTCGATTACATCTCGGTCTTGGGTCCCGCTGCTCGCCCCAGTGTCCGGATTCCTGACTACATGCCAACCCAGATGGAATTCAACTTGCTCGTTCCTGGCAAGACTCAAAAAGATCTTCTCGCCATCAGTGCCATTTCCAAGCTGATCTGGCTTGGTAATGACACCTAGAGTTCGTAGACCTTGAGGATCAACCTCTCTAGCCCGTTTGAGAATCTAGAAAGCAGATCATGTTAAATATGGTCAGGGAGATAAAATTAGGAGTCGTACGATTTGGTTTGGGAAGTCATTTTTAGCAGAGACCACTGCTAAGATAATACTCCTTGGATTTGCCATGTATTTGGCAACCAGGCTCGTAACAAGATTTACATCATGCTCGGTTTGATGCTTTCCATGTGAATGTATCAAGCGAGGAAGATCAACAATGGTTAGCTGTGGCTGTTTCGGTCCTGAGATTTCGATTCGTAAAATATCTTCGGAGAAAGCATTTCCACCAACACACAAAAGACCCATGACATCTTTAGCCTGCTCGAAGAGTGTTACAAAGTCATTGTAGGAAGATACTTCTTGTCGAAACCGCCAAAGGCGGTCTTGGTCGGCCCACGATCTACTCTTCCCTGGCACCTATACAACAAAGGTTAAATATATGGTTTTTTGATGGGGCCACAAACATACCAGAGAAACTGTGATTTCAGAGTCCGAAGCCCGACGTAAGATGACTTCTGTCGCGAATCGTGTGCAGAGATTATCGCAGGGAGCTCTTGCCGCTTGATTGGTCTCCACAGACGATCAGCTGAGGTAGAGCTGTGAACTCACTCAAGCCTTCCGCACGAAGAGAGTCGACCAGATCTAGAAGCTGAATTTGTTCAGCTGTCCGAAGACTCTCCGTAGAATGCAATTCCTGGATAGAAGACATTGCGGGATGAAAGTATCACAAGTTGTGTCGTTAGCAGAAGACGGATATAGGGACAGATAAAGAAGATATGGTCGGAAAACGATTGGAAGCTGCAGCCAAGGCTGCCGATTGGCAGTCTAGAAAAGACTTGTTGTCCAAACGGATATATCCCTGTAGACGCATTCACAACCGACCACTCAAATTCGTCACTCAGTCAATTTCAGCTGCACAATCAGTCTCCGAGCCCATCCAGTCCATAGTCATATGTAGCAGACCCATTCTGGACCACGTCTCGTTCTATGTCGGGCACTCGTTATGCTAATCTGAAGACCCCGCGCTCGTGTTACGCAGCTGAGCAAAGATGTTCGCGTTGGATCTCCGTATGTCGAATCAAAAAGCCTTTGTCTTGAATGTACATGAGTGGGCACTCGTGTGATCAGGAAGCTCGTTGGTCTAGAGCCATTATCGATTACCACGGTCCCAACTGACGAAAGGAGAGCAAACGGATGATACGAAGAGGTTAATAAAAACAGCATATCTTTTCAAATCATGAAGGCACTTTTCTACCCCTAGGATTCCGCTAAATCAACCCTAATCAATCAAACAGCTCTATAAATAGTACGTCACCATCACCACGACGAAGACGGCCTACTACACTTAAGAAGCCACCTATATAATTTAGCAGCCTCGATCAATTGCTAAAGTGAAAACCATTGGTTTGAAGTCAAACCGACTAGTCCATTAGAATTGTGCTTGCTGAATTGAAGTGATTACTCACTTCATGATATCGTCAATCATTGTGATCCTCCTGCGATTGTCAATGCTTTAGTTGAGGAATGAGAGGAATGATTGCCGGGAAAGGTATTACGTGTATTCGTCGGATTAATACAGCTTGCTTCTTTCCCACGGTCAGATAAACATGACCTGAGAGCTTGGCACTCGTACGTACGAGATAAAGACGTAATCCCACACCGGTCACACCTCCAAAGAAGAATCTGAGCCTCACAGCAGACTTAGGAACGAAGGTGTTCGAATATTACAACGATAAACGCAGTGCCAGGGGCTGGACGCCAAGAGGAGAAGTTCGAATGCTATTGGAGGCTTTGTCTTTCAAGCCTAGCCAATCTCCAAGCCGTCTTTCTTCTAGGTTAAAACAACCCTATAGATTGAGGATGGTTTCGGGGTTGACACAATATATGTATGTCCACAACTCAGAGGTGGGAACAGATAATAATGAGTCAAGCGTACATGACTGGAGACTTTGGACGAATCTTTAGGTATTCTGAATTGTGGGTTTTCGTATACGAGACGCATTGCGGGCATCTTGCTTTGTCATTGGATAGGCACTTTATGCCCGTTCATTTGTCGATCATAAACGCTTTCGTTAGACTCGGTGAGGAAAGCTGACATCTTTTCGACGATATGCATAATCAAACGCGACGCTTTCTTGAACTCGTTCGGCTGGTTATCCATAACTGCGTTCTGATGCTTCAAAATGAAAAGAGACAACGCAAGAATCCGACGCCTCGAATCGTATCAATCGATCCCCGTTTCTCGCCCGATCGTTAATTTTGAGAAGAGAGATTCTGTCATCGCACCTTCATTTTGTCAACATATTAACAAATTGAGAGCTGTATTGTTCAACAAAACACGCACGTGTAAAGTTATGCAGACCGGATACCAGAGGCGTAAATTGTGCCTTTGGCGTACCTTTTTAGTGCCTTTTCCAGTCCCACGATAACAGAGATTGTATGTACGAACTCGATATGTCGATCCTGAGCTAAATCGAGCTTAGGAATCACCGTATCATTTGCCTGTCAATCTGCTATTTAAAGACTTCGAGAATGAGTTTCGTCCTGCATTGCATGGCAATGTCGACGGAGGCCGGCAAATGCTTGGTATAATATATCTTGCTGTTGTTCCAGCGCGACGGCGCAATCAATCTAGAAGCACCTCTCTTCCTTTTCATTGTAGGCTTTCACGTTCTTATGCTAGTTGTGTCATGGTTTAAGCATTCAATGAAATTATGACAGGAATGAAAGTGGGCACGCGTTTGACCCTGAACAGGTGGCTCACTTTTTGGCTGTCAGTCACATGAATATAAGGTTTTTAAATAGCAACAATTTCAAACTTATAAATAACTAACTTGTATGAAACGACTTGACGGATCAAGCTAAGGAAGTTTTTTGGGCGCGCCCAGAGAACTTCCGTCACGTGACCTAGCATCCTTTCCATCTCTGGTAGTGATGCAGTTTGAATTATCATCAAGCTAACCGGGATGTAGGCATTTAGCGAGATAGTGGAGATTCTCTTCCAATACTCAAAATCTCATTCAAGAGAGAAGTACAGAACAAATGACTTGTGGCCGTCGCATTTTAGTATGGGTGTAATTAGGCCCAGACAATAAAAGACTAAGATCAAATCGAAGTTTCTAGAATCTTCGCAGCTTCTCTACTGCCTGGCGAAGCACGGAAGGTGCCGAGCTAGCCTTTTAGTCTTGCGCTATCTCTATCTGAGTCCGACTCGAACTTCTTGGAACTGTTCCCTGGCAAGCGATTCTCCGTGCAGAATTCTACCAATGTGAGACTTTTGGAAATTCTGCCCTTTCCTTCTCAACGCCATCAGTATTCTCAGAAACCCAACTGGACTGACCCTAAAAGGACATTCTCTCTCCATGACTGCGTCAAATTCTAGCCTGCTTGTTGGACTGATGAATCCATCGTAGGCGACCTCAACCTGCGCATACCGCGGGCGAAAACACAGTCCTAAGAATTGACAGACCGAAAGATACTCCTCGTAGCTTCTCAGATAGAGCTGACCGGCAAATAAATTTAGCTGCATGACGAAAGGGGGTGGGGCCCAACATTTGGATACCGCAGGAATGGCGCAGAATGAAAGATCTTCTAGTGTACGCACAGACATACTGACACGAGGTGAATACATGTGTAGGATGACGGTGTTGTGCTGGCGTATATATGGCAATAATTCGTGAGCTTCGTACGGGCTAAGCACCACGCAGTCGACCGCGTTGCGGTTCTTTCTGCTCGCGACCCATTGAACAGGCCTAAGAAATGAGTCCAAAAGCTGGTTTCCTGAAGCGTGTACCGTCTGGGCAAAGTCGGCCGTGATCAGCAAATGCACCGGCCATGTTTCCTTTTCAAGACATTCGATGGCGCTTGTGTTGCCGAAAAGCTCGAAGGCAGGCTGAAAGGCGTCTGAACAACGGTCAAGGATTCCCTGGTGAACAAAGCGCTTCACGTCTGGATGAACACTGTGATTTTTGGGTGTAAGCGCCGGTGGACGTTCAACTTGTCGCTCCTGCTCGTTCTCTGGTGACAGCTCACGCTCCTGCTCCTCCCGAAGTGTTGCGTTGTTGAGCGATATCAGTCCAAATTCTCGACATTTGGCCCGAATGGCTTCCACTTGCGTCTCACGTTTTGAGAGTGCTACTTCCTCCACGCCATGTAACAAGACTTGTTCTTCCGATCTTCGTCCAAATCCGTATCGATCCTGGAGAGTTTGCGCCTCAGCTTCGAGCAATGACTTTGCGATCTCCAAAGCAGCGCCTTTGCCTCCGTCGTTTGAAGACTCCGAGCATGCTATATGGCGACGCTGATGCCGTATCCCTTGTGTCGCCCACAGCGGAATGCATTTTTTTGTGTTGATGCAGGTTTCCGAAATACTCCATTGTAACACGTCGGCTACCTCGATGGTGACGCACTGGGTTTTGCCGCTGCAGTGGAGAATTTTACGTTCAACTTCCATGGGCCCGCAAAACATGACTGATTGGCCTTTTCCTAGCTTCCGCATTCGCATGCACGCTGTTTGAGTTAGCAGTGGGAAACAGAATTGATTGGATCAGGTCATACCCTGCACAAGTCGATCCTTGGTAAGGTCAGGCCCCAGAGTCACAACGGCCCGGTAATTCGTCGGTAGCTTCAAGTCCGTCCCTCGGGTATGAGCCTCGTCGAGGTACACTAGGCACTGGTCCATCTGCTTCGCAAAAGGGGAAATCATCAGCGATTCCGCGATACCGTCACGGCTCAAGACTGATAGATCGTTACGATCATCGAAGAATACGGCTGCCTGTGCGTCTGATGCCGGAATGCGCAAGAGCCATGTACGTGCGACTTCCTCGTTCGTCCACTCCAAAACTTGCGCTCCCACATCGAGAATTACTCGCACGGGCGGCTCCGACCCGACGACTATTTGCAGTAACGATTCTGCATCGAGGCTTTCCTTTCTGGACTCCTGCATGGCGTGCTTAAAAGAGTTTTCGGGCCGTAGCAGACAGTCGAGCACTGCAGCATTCGTGTGAAGCTGCGGCGGGAGATCACACTGACTTATGGACAATGGTAACATGTATCTGCTGTCATTTGTCCCACTGAAACCCGTTGTCGGGTGAACTTTCGCTCGTGCGATGTCCCAGCCCGAAGAAGACAGCTTGTGTGGAAATTCTTTCATCTCCTTCGGAAAGACAATACGTGACATGTAGAAGTCGATTGCACTTTTGGCGAGCCGTAACGAAGGGAAGACCATCTGAGAACACTGCGCAGGATCGCTCAGATTGATGCCAGTCAATTGTCGAAACACGACCGGTAATTCAGAAGCATCTTGAACCCAGCATTCATATTCCTCTTGGGCATTATCGCACAAAAGCAGCTTTTCGAAAGCGGTGTGCAACTGCTCATCCGAAAGACCACCGTAGTAATAACTTAGACAAGTTAGTACGATGGTGGCATCGGGGTGGCTGAACTCAGCTCGCGTTGCTGGATTGTCCTTTGCGCGATATGGTACAGCAAGCATGGTCCGCGAGAGGTCAAGTCCGTAGTTAACGCGCCATCGCTTCTGTTGCAGAGCAAAGGCCAGGACCCCTCCAGCGATCAGGCCTTTGAGAAGAAGCAAGCTCCTCCTCATCGAGTCAACACCAAAAACGTGATGCTGCAATGGCTCGGTGTCGGCTTCGCGCATGTCTAGATCCGTAAGAAACCTAAACAGGACCGCTCGCACGTGTTGGGGGAGATGTGACACGCGCACACCCGGCAGGCCTTCTTCACACACCTCTCTTGCCACCATCTCTAGAAGTTTATCGGTGGCGGAATGCATCAGAATTCGTACGCGAGGGAAGCCTCCAGTGCACACAGGTCGTAGCTCTAAGCCTTGCGGGAAAAGTTGAAGGACTGACTGTGCAAAGCGGCTCACAAGTCCTAAGACATGCTCGATGATGGTCCATCGGTCCGGGCTAAACTCAATTGCGCGTTGCAGGCCCATGGTGTAAACAAGCTCGAACCGAACACTCAAAATTTCATCACTTTCGTCTAGGATATCACGCGAATTACCATCCAACCAGAGTTGAGTCTGGGTCAGGACGTTACCCAGCTCCGATTCGCCAGACAGAAGTCGCTCGAGGCCCATCAGCTCAAATGACAGTAGGTGTTCCGGCTGGACGAGAAGTATCCCACCGGTGTCCATACATTCTTCGCATAGGTTTCGGATTTGCCTCGCCTTGTGCACGTCCAACCGGACCGATCGTGAGATCGGCATGTGGAAGATGCGTCTGCCAAGCAAGCCACCAAGCTTCCTCAGCAGCACATGGAACATCTGGGTTGACAGTGGTTTGAGGACAACGATCCGCACAAGCTTCTTTCCATCTGCTAGAGCCGCAGCCACAATGGGAACGATGACGGACGACTTTCCTTCGCCCATGTTCAGCTGCAAGATCGAGTTCGCACCAGACGACGGTGAAATCATTTCTCGGGCAATTTGAACTTGCACTCGTCGGATCAAGATATTGTTCTCGATTTCGAGGAGCAGCCAATCCGGATATCGTATTGGGTTCCAGCCTCGATGGCCCGGGTTTCTGAGTTCGCTCAGCAGTTCCAAATTGTTTCCGATACACGTAAGGAGGCGCTCGGCCCGTTGCAGATTCGATATGGCAACTCCATACTCAATGAAAGCACTTTTCCAGTCGCTGCGCAAAGACACTACCTTAACAACTGCTAGGTGTTCAAGGAGCGAGGTGGTTGACAAGCGGGGCCACATTTTCGCCCGACAAGCTAGCCGACGCGTCGTGGACGATTCTTCCTGAAGGCGATTACAAATCGTCTGATACACATTATCGACGTGGTTCTTGCACAGTGCCAAATGTTGTTTTAGCAGTGGCCGTAGCGCCTTTGGTGATCCGCTGAGTCTGCCATCTGCACTGCCATGAAGCGAGTCGAAGCTCTCCAACAAATCAATGGCGTATCGTTGCTCATGACGACCTAAAGATTTTGACTTCAGACGGTCTAAGAGTGACTTGAGTTTGCCGTGATCCCCCTCATCTTCGACTTGCTGACTGACCCAGGAATCGAAATTTTCAAGGCGAGCCGGAGAAAGGCTGGGAGCAGATCTCCCCATGATGTCATGAAATTCGATATGACTCTGCTTCGGGCAGTAATGGTAGCCGGGCTGCGGAAAGGAGTATAGCGGTAGCTTTTGGTCTTCGGCATTCAGATTGTCTAGTATATTTTGCGCTTTGCCGATATACTCTTTGAACTTGGCATTGCGATACCAGCTTTGAAACCAGATCTGTGCATTCTCTGTGGCCTCCTTCACGGAAATGTAGGTGTTCAACAGAGTGTCTACAGGGTTGCACGACACATTTGGCTGGTGCCATTGGTAGATGAGAGCATCCGCGAAGATGCCGAGACATTCTTCCACTGCCGCTTGGTGCTTGTCCCTTCGACGCTCATCAGCGTCTTCCCAAGTCTCATAAGAGAGCTGAGGCAGGCTGGATTCTGGACATGAATGAAACGGCCGCGCCCTGTTTTTAACCACATCCACCAATTTCTTCCTGTCTGGTTCAAAGCCATGCGATAGTTCGAACGACATATAGTCCGGCGGTCTTATTGTACGAAGTTCGGGGACCGTTGCGAAAGCCAAAAGCGTCTCGACAAGCTCTCTTTTCGCATGCTGCGAATAACTTAGGGTGGATAGAAACATCATGATTCTGTGTTTATCTTTTTCGATCGCACTGTTAGATAAGGTAGTTTGTAGCGTACACAAATCTGTAGGTAGAAACTCGGCAGGTGGATCTAGCCATTTCATGTCGTAGTCTAGAGGGAAGGAATTTTCTATTCTGCAACCGAGGACCGGCTTCCCCCATGCATCAATCTCATGGAGCAACTGTGAACATCCTCTCAAGTTTGCAGACCAGCCGTCGACCAGCTTTGCAATTCGACAAACCTGGAACTCTTGTACGCTATTTGAGACATTATCTCGGCCGATATAAACGACATCATGTTCTGCTGTGTGATCCTCTGCCCCAAATCCGTGTACGCGATATGTAGAATCCCGGATGGCAGCCCTCTCGGGCAAGTGTTGGTCGCCGCAGATTTCTGCATCCGATAGTTCCGTGGGCGTTTCATGAAATAGACCGAACGTTCTTGCTTGCTCAAAGATTGACCGCACGGATTTGCAAAAGGAATTGTGCTGCGAAAGTGAAGACAGTGTTTCCCATTCTACTTCCTGCATCACCCGGAGATTCTGCGGGTAATACTGACGGCGCGGAGTCAGTCGTGCAAGGAGCATCAACAGATCGATTTCCATTTGCTCAAGCCTGGGAAAAGATCGGACAGAGGGAGATGCTAGTGTGAAGAGGGCTTCTTCGGTGCCAGTCCGACCGGTGAGTTCGTCGGTCAGACAGTGAGCTGTTATAGCGTGAAGATAACACTTGAACAGCTTGCTCTTAAGGCTGCCGTTGTCGACAAGTCGTCCGATTTGACAGTCAATGTGGTAGAGATAATACGAAACGTGCTCCGTTGAGGTGTCAATATGTACACGTACGTGGGGTTCCTCTGGTTTGAACAGAACGTCGCCGTGAGGGATGATGACGCTGCGCAACGAGTCGTTATTCCCCCGAAGGACAAGCTTGTTGACCAGTCCGGTCAGGGTGCCGAGCGATTGGTTTGCATCCACGGTCATCCTACGGAATTGCTTCGATTCAAGGTGCGTGGCACCTTTTCTCAAAAAAAAGTCGAGCCAGATAGATCCGTACCAGCATGCAAAGAAAACATCTCGTGCGGATTAGGAATTCTTTGGACAAGAACAGTCCCCTGCTTTCCGGGTCTTTCTTTTATTTTTTAAAAATTTCAGACTATCAGCCCGCATCGTAATGATCGCTCCTGGTCTCGTTTTGACTACATCCATGTTAAATGCTATGCTCGGCTCCTTTGATAATGTGTAAATGGTACCAAGATCCATGCCCTCCATCTTGCGAACAAATGTGCCTATTTAACGCCTTTTCCCAGAATACCGGCTTGGACGTCTGAGATGAAGGTTGTCTTGGTGCGTCATCTTGAGAATATAAGGGAGTTGACTGGCTGTCGTCTTGTTCGAGGGACTCGGCCTTTGATCGCTGTGAGAGGGGCTCCACAAAGAAGACTTCTGGATTGGGCCGCTGGTCGACAGCGGCACAAATTATTCCGTGGATTGGAAAGCATATGTATTGAAATGGATTGATATAGGTCAAATCGCTCTCCGCTCACAAGTGCTATTGGAGAATGGATCTCGTAGGACATGTGCTGTGCTTGAGATGAAACAGGTGACCGCGGTAGAGAACTATGCCTTTGCACGAGCGTAGGTGGATCAATAACTTAAGCTATTCGCTGCGCAGCGAATGATCCTGTCAAACAGCGCGTGAAAGACTTTATTCGCGAAATAGAAAATTATCACCTAGGATGGTCGAACATGACTCCAAAACCGACTGACCTCTGACCTTCTCTCATTAGCTATAAACGCAGTTTCTGCAACAGTTATCATGATTCGTCTCTTCTTTGGGTATCTCATAAATGGCCAACTCTTCAGAATATGGCGACGGCTGTGAGTCGCATGGAACTTCTTCAGATATGGCAAATGTTGTAACGCTCTTCTTCTCGTTCTTCTTGCTCTTATCCTTTATTGTCATCTTCCTTCTGTTACCAAAACTGAGATCCTGTTGGGAATCACCAGAATCAACCTGTATAGACGGGGGATCCATGATCGATTCCGATTCCGCAAGCTCGAGCTTAGGAATAACCTCTCGGACTTCAGTTGAAGGATTTTGCTCATTACTGAACGCTAGACTCGCAAACAGGTCCCCAGCCAAATGGCCTCCTCTCATAACTGCAGCAGCAATCCAATTCTTCCGTACTGTATCTTTATTGTCTTTGAATTTTCTTGTAGCCTGGCTCTTGAACTGTTCTCTAAAGGAAGCTCCTTGCCCTTCCTCAAGCTTCTTGTAAATTTCCTCGGCAATCTTAAGAAAATCGTCAAATGGGATGGGATCGTTTATCTGCATTTTTTGGATCACAAGGTCTTGCAGTTGGTGAAGTTGGTAGTCAAGAGCTAGGCAGTAGAGGCGACCTTCTTTGCAGTACCTGACAGAACTCTCGTCTTCTAATTCCAATGTCCTCATATCGAGGATATCTTTGCTCGACCAATCTGGACTGGGGTTGAAGTCTCCGGTGTAGAGGAAATCAAGGAGCAGCGCAAATGATTCCGGGTCAACGTGTAGCAACTCCAGACAAGGAGAGCTGTATACGTTGACCATATGCGTGCACTTCTCCTTTAAGATAGGGGATGCCGAAAGGATGGCTTGATGAACCGAGAACATGTCCTTGAGTGGGCCGACGGTGACCGAAAAGATAGAGGACTTATACAGCCTGTTGGAGTAGAAGAAGAGGAATCAGTTGTTGTGAAAATCTATGTAAGAGGGGACCGGGAGACTGACGAGCTAATCAGCCCTTGTACTGCCTGGGGCGTTGTGTTGACAACTGACGGTTCTGCTGAGACGCCGATGGATGATATCTCGGGGGTGTCTGGACAGCAGCGTGAGTCGAGTTCATGTCACATTCACGATAATGAGGGAAATCTTGCCTTTGGGAAGAGGTTCTTCAAGGTCCAGAAGTGAGCCACCTTTTACAGGTTAAAAGCGTGCCCACTCTAGTCATTCACCCTAGGTTCTTTTCCGTTCACTGTTTCCAGCGTCAGTGATTGTCACAAATAAGCACTCTGATCATTCCAGAAGTCAACCCTTGCACGCAGTCATAGCTTCAAGCATCATTGGCTTTCATACCACCATTTCCACTCATAATATGACTACGGCTCTTGTCTACTTAACAGTAGAAATATATACATTTGGAAACATCTCCCCACCCCCCTTACCTGCAAGTGCGAAGCCTGGACAGCTGCCGAAAATCTATCAACATCCTTCAGGAAGGGCGGATGCGCGCAATATTGATGGGTGGGGCTGAATGCCAAGCTTCTCGGAAGAAAGCGTCAGCCAATCGTCTAATTTGAGCAATGGCTGCTTGGTCAGAGTGCCGACTATCCTTGTGCAACCACCACCTCTTATCCATGGGTAACCAGTCTTTTATCGTCCCCACCCTCCGCCACGCTTGAATGCAGACCTGCTGCAAATGAACTCCTCGACGTGGCTATTCAAGATTTGATCTGCGTAATGCACAAGATTGTTTCCGGCGAACTGCGCATACTGAACCTCCGCAACGTTCGACGTGGCACCTCTAATGACCCATCAACGCTCCATCAAAGTGCGACGGAACGCCACGCGACTTTCCCTAGCAGCTGTGATCGTGATGGAGGGGAAATCGACTGATATTTGGATGTGCCCCAGCGCTTCCCTTGCGTCCTCGCTGGCCCCGATGAAACTTTATGGGCAGACTCTACGTCCTAAAGCCTCCAAAGAAGCGGAGTAATTGGGTTTCCAAAAGCAAGATCATCGCTCGTGCCGTCTTCGGCTCTCTCTCGACAAGTAAGAAGTTGGTTCCAGTAGCATCTCGTCGGATTTCAAGCGTGTGTTCCCCCTCTATCTCGCTATAATTTTCCCTTGTTACGCCGTCCTCGATTCAACCCGCTTTCCACTTTGATGTGCGAGGACCTATGCTGCGAATTCAACCCCGATTGACTACCCGGGACTGACTGTTTTCAAGATGGGACCGAGAGACTCGAGGGACTCGACCGAAACGAACGGGAATGTCCATCCGGCGGGAAAAGGCAAGGGGAAGGCAAAGATCTCCCGGACTTCGTCCAACGCCAGCCTTGGGGACCAGACGCCAGAGGCCGTGGACGCGGGTATAGTCGCCCTGTGTCAGATATCCAAGATCCTTCGTTTCGCGCAGGGTTATCACGAAGAGATTAGTGATGTCGAGAGTATCTATGGTCTCGGCATTCGCCAGCAGGCCCGGATCGACGAGCTCGAAATCACAGTGACCAACCTTGCTTTTCGAAAGGTTCAAGAGATGGCAAAACTTCGAGATGAGAACGACGCGTACCAAGCCAACGCTCGCCAGTTTATGCTCGAGAGAGAGAAGCTTGAACAGGAACAAGCAAGTATGGATGACGCACGTAAGGCAATGCAATCAAAGATGGAAAGACAAAGGGAGATGGAGATCAATGAAGCAAAGCAAGAATTCTCGGACAAATTCAAGACTAGGGTCAAGCAAATAAGAGAAGAGCTCGAGAAGAAGATACAGGCCCTGGAGAGGGATAAAGATGGACTGAAAGACGCCATTAAGAAACTCGAGGAGAAGAACATACAGGCCCAGGAGGACTTGAAGAAGCAAAAGGAGAGTTTGGAACTCGACAAGAGAAGTTCTCAATCGCATATCATGCGCTTGGAATCGGAGCTACACCAGATTGATGCCGCCTCCACGGTGTTGCCGCAGACACCTGAATTCTAGTAATTATTAACCTCGTCCATGTCCCACGATTCGCCACTGATTAACATTCTTAGTATCGAGGGCTTTCGCCAACTGTGGGAGGGTATTCAAGATGTGGCGGTTAATGATTTTAGATTCCTGCCCGAGGATACAAAGCCGGTACGCTAACTGATGCAAGCGGGGAATGCCCCGTCAGCGTTATTGACATCGTTTATAGTTGGACAGCGATGCGGTTCGATATCGGCTATCCAGCGCCAGTGCGATTTTCAAATATTCGTCATTGTCTACCGAGAGCGCTGTTGCGACCTTCCTACGGGCGTGCGCTATTCAGAACTTCCTATCCACAACGACTATATCCATCATACAGCGACGATATTTCGCGGAACCGACGGCGGCAGTGGAACACAAATCTGGAACACAGCCAATGGATTCGATTCTGGACATCATCTCAGATGTTCCAGCGGCGACTTCGAGCCAAGAGTTGTCCTGGCGGTTAACGACGGTTGACAAACTTGATCGTCTCGGCTCACATGGTCTCTCGGCACCAACCGATGTCTCCACTGAACCTAGTCGGGGCGACATCATAGAGGAAATCTTGGACCTACTTCACTACTTTCAGAGCCCGACCGATCAGGGACTACGTGCCAAGCTTACGGAGATCACAAGTATGGCTATCAAGCTTTGGAGCGCCCTTCGGAAGGATAGTTGTCGGGTCGGTTTCGACTACGACCCCTCGACAGGTGATTGGCAGGAATTGGATTTTGTCGATGACGTGGCGACAAGTAGCTCTATGGCGGCGAATTCGTCCAACGATATACCCGTGGCCCAACTGCCCTCGAAATCCTTTACGCTGTTCCCTCGAATCACGGGCTCCTTTGACTCTGATTGTGCCAGCCCTCGCATCCTGCACGCGGGTTCGGCTCTTCCTCATGATTCTCCGGCTTTTCGAGAAGCTCTTCAAGAAATGAAGCGCATCGATTACGCGACAAAGGAATTCAAACGTAGTCTGCGCAGAGGATCCAGCGCTCAATCTTCACCAGTAATGAGCAAACGTCAGGGAGATTGGCCCGCTCTCCATCGTGGCTATAACTAAGTCCGTCACATTTTGATGCAATGGGGGAGGGACAACTTCGACGCCAAGAGCGGCCTATCAACAGTTGATCAATTGAAGGCAATGGCCAATGTACCTTAAACACGTTTCCCTTCGTTACTATTTCTTGCGCTAGCCTAGCTCCGTCAGAAGGCCAAAGCACTGCAAAGCTCACGGCTCGTTGTTCATTGAACAAGGGTAATGATCTTACAACATTATCAAGTATCTTGTATATTCTCTGTTGCTCGAGGGAAATAGGACAAACAATAAAGAGAAGATATGCCAAATAGCAGTACACCTAGATGCAAAGCGCAGCCTGCACGACATTGGAGCGATTCAACGACCGATATCAGACCGAAGCTCTTGTTTCCCGTTCCTGACATGCGAGTTGAAGTGCGGCGTCGTGGCATTTGATGCCGCAGACCGACTTAGGATGACGGATCACGTAATTATAAACGTGATTACTCAGCATGCGGTCATAGCCCAGTATAATTAAGTTGTAGATTCCCAGTTGAGATCCCTTGTCTCCACAACCACCTCTCAAACCCACCAGTATCCAGCCCCTTCGGCACCAGCCCCTTAGCAGTCTTCCACCTCGTAGAAGCCCCGAAATTAATGTGCCCTGCTGGATTCGCCATCAAATTCTTCACTTTCCGCGTCTCCGGGCTACCCTCCCCCTCGCAATTTACTCTCGATTCGTGTCCTCTCCCCGCACAAACGCTCGCTCGAGCCTAGTCGCCATGGGTGATACTGATTTGGAAGGCGTCGTAGTAAAGCCTAGCAATCGAGGCACCAGCACCACCATTATACTCCTCCTCGAGAACTTGAAGTAAGGAGTGACAATCTGCTAGACAATCATCTGGCCTATTCATCGCGCGGTGTGGATCACCGATTGCGTCGTCTAGATGTTGGATCTGAAGGCGGCGAGCGTCGCTGATTTGGAGCTTAGGAAGTGAGAGGGAGCAGAGACTGCAATTGCAGTCGAAGCCGAATGCATCTTTCAGATGCGTTCTTCGGGAGTCGGAGCAACCGCCTTTGTCGTAGGAGATGGTAACTTCCTCCCCGGCATTGATGTAACGGATTGCGTGGATGGTCTCGCACTTTGTATCGGTGTTCCAACTATTGTGAGCATTTGGAAGACAGCTGTGGTTAATTCTATCGACAGCATCTGAGACAGGCCACGTAAATCCAAGGCGCTTACCAAGTCAGGATGCAAGTTGTACGACTGCTGAATGACAGGCTTTGCCTGCTGTTCAGACAAAGCCATAGGTGCGCCACGACCGGGTTCTGCGTCAGAATCACGGGCGAGTTACCTTCTGACGATCGTGGAAAGACGCATTAGGCCGGCTTTGCTCCGAATGTTTTTCCAACAAAGACAGTTTTTGGAGGACTTGGTCGAGGTCTGCATTGCTGACGGAGATTGCCTCATTGTCGCTTTTCCTCTGTAGCCTCTGCACATTGTACATATAAATCTTCGCTTGGTGGAATATAACTGTCAACACATGCCGCCCTTTTCAAGAAGTGCATTATCGGAATTTTCAGGTCCTTAACTGCCTGGCAAAATGACCGGAAGAGTTCAAGAAGCAAGGTATGGCTTTGTTTGAGGGCCTTGGGCATTGAGAGGAGTCGCCCTAGTCCTATCAGATTTGCAGGCGTTGACGGCGACTCATCCTCGTCATCAGGTCCATCGAGGCACCAAAGGATCAGCATGTCAGTCAAAGTCAGGGCCAGCTCTTCGGGCGCCAGGGAGGTCTGAAAGATCCTAAATAGTTGCAACTTAACACGCTCCCCATCTCTTGTCTTCAACCATTCTTGTAGCATTGTAAAGACCTCATCGTCCTCGGAACTGTGGTAGCATTGGTGGAGCTGCACAAGATCGCGATATTCGGGTTTTCGGAAGCTTGGGAATTGCTCACAAATGTGTTCTCTAGTGCCGTTAGCCCAAGAGCCTTATCTGCAAAGTGATCACTAACGTGCCCAATCGAACCGCCTCTTGGTCTGTAACATTCATCCTATCCGAAATTGCAGTAAAATTTGGCGTTAGTATCTGCTCAAAGTAAGCCTATGGAAATCCCATGAGCTTTCCTTACTCACCTCATTGTTCCGAGGACAATCGATCGGTAAATGATATCGCAGATATCTATCCCACATTTAGATCTGCGAGAATATGGTTGTTTGATCGACGGAAGGCCAGACCACTTGAAAAGCTCGAGTGAGCTTTACTGTGTCAAGCGGCTGGAAAGCTCCTAAAGGTTTTTCGTTAATTCCAAATGCTTTGATGTAAAGGCATACGTTCTGCAATGGAGTGAAATCAGGAGAGGGTTGAAGAAACAGAGGCGTGTTTCCCCCATCAGAAAGCCAATGGAGCCCAGAGAGCAGCATTTGCATCTGTGACGACAGTTGGTCTGGGGATTTATCGTCGAACACAGTTGTCGCGGAGTAATATTCGTCATCTGAAGGAATTGTTGGAGTCGGAAGCTGTTGAACTTGGTGAAGAAACGTGTGCTGGAAACTTTCATTTGTCCTGTTCAAGATGAGGAAGACGACGATAAATTCAAATTGGCTCCGGCATAGAGTCTGAAAAGTGTCAGATTTTTCTTTGGAAGCCGGTGTGATGTCAAACCTCCATGTCTAATTGGAGTTTTCCACTGGGCGACAAGGGTTGAAAGCTTTCTCATTCCTTGATGTTTGACTCAGTGGATAGGCACGACCAAACAGTCATTCACGATATCCGATTAAGCGTACGAGAAGAGGCTGTAATAACGTTGTATTCAAAGCTCCTGCTTTAGCAATTGGAAAGAGAGCTCGGATAGACACGTCTCATAAAGAGGGGGCTATAACACTGCCAAGCTAGATTCTCCCTCAGACTTCCTCAAAGCCCCAAATTCGGGTCGGAAGAAGCCGTCAATTCTTTTCAAACTCCCAAATTTGGGTCGGCGCAAGTTGCTAATTCCAACAACCCCAAACTCCCAAATTTGGGTGGGGGAACTTGCGGAAGCTTTGAAGATCAATGTGATCGCTGTAGATTATGTAGCACTGCTCAGGAGGGTCGTGCTATGCCAGGCCCAACACGGTGCTAATATCTTGCTTTCTTATGTTAGCTCCTTAGACCACCTTAGCTACCATCTCTGCTCACACTACAATAAATGGACAGTCTGCTCCAGAAGCACCCTTAGAAGAGCTATTGCACAGAGACGATCCCTTCGTTCAAGCTTTGATGTCGCATCTTCTTCAAATAAACGATGACGCGTCTCGAGTCCTCGGTGCAGCAACTGTCAGAAATTTCGCGAGCTATGGCGAACACTCAGGCAGTCGGTTTCTCCCTCTAGATCAGGCATATCAGCAGTCCTCTGCCTGCTCGCTTCATCATCCTTTCACACCTACCACCGGAAGTCCATCAATTCAGACCCTACATGAAGAGATTTCATATGTTAATGCAAAACAATTCAATCGCATATTGAAACGGCGCGAAACGAGAAACCATCTCGACACAAAGCTAGGACGCTCGCCAGGAAACCGAAGAAAATACATCCACGAAAGCCGACATCAATGGGCAAGAAGGCGACTAAGGGCGAAAGGTGGCAGGTTTTTGAGCGTCACTGACGTGGCACAACTGAGGACGGGATCAGAAAAGAGAGAAGCAAAGGAGAAGGCTAGTAACGCTAGCATTTCTACGGGGTTGAAGAGCTGGAAGAGTTGCATAAGCGGTATCCGACCTAGGACCGCAGATGCTGCTGCATCAAAGTTGATACAACTCCGACTCTACCATGCAAAAATTCTTTAGCGAAATTGAAAGCAATATCATACAAATACATTACTCTTAAGTGACAGCCTGGATATGCTGGATTGTAGCCTCACTAAAGATGTAATTCTTTTCGACAATTCATGAGTGGCTCCATTTCGCAGAGTGAAATATTAAACCATGGTCTTGGTCCTGCGTCTTCATGCGAGGATGTAATCTAGTCCTAAAGCGGCTAGCGTATATTGACTGCGGCATTGCCATGCTTGGTTTACTGTCTCCCACCATATTTCAGCTCGCGATTGCAGAACCACAGGTACTGCTCAGGCCTTCATAATCCTGCGTTTGAAAGGAAGGGTGCTCTTGACTCTGTTGAAGGTGTGGTGATCTTGCTGAGGGTAAGGTCAGAGTTGTAGTAGAATCTGAAGAATCTGCAGCCCTTTTTAGGGGAGATCTAGGTTCACTGCCGGTATTTGCACGATCTTCACCCTTTATAGGATTGAGCAGATCGTGAACGCCAGCTGTACGCAAACCCGGTTGTTTTGCCTGCTTCGAGGGCGGAGAATTTGGCACAGGAACACTGGTGGCTGTTTGTACTCGCTGAGAGGTAGTTTTTGATGCTGAAGTTGGTATAGGCTTCTTGATAGGAGGTAAAGTCCGGGCCTGAAGGGAAAGGGGGTGTAAATGGTCTTCATGTGGTGGATCGGTAAATCTCGCAGCAATATCAGAAAAGCTGTGAGAACATCCCCGATCGAGCTTAACAGATGAATGACGGGGAAACATTTTGAAATATAGAAAACAGAAGTGACACTTAATTGCCCAATCCACCATCCACTCGAGCCAATCCTTTCGCCAACCACACTGAAGCAACCGGTGCTGGAAATGTTAGATTCTGGTTGAAGCGGCTAGGTTCCGGCTCACCTTCATTAGCTCGTCTACCGAAGAAGCAGACGTCGTCGCCGACAAAATTACGTCTTAAGATAGCTGTCTCCAGACCTAGTATTTCTTACGACAAATCATGTCTCCAGACACAATATGTCGCCAGACCTAGCATGTCTTTAACAGAGTATCGATTCGTTCTTGCTTCTGCTACCCAATCCATGTTCTTTAACCTTCAGGGGAAAACAAGCGCTACTGGGACTACCAATGTTGAGCGCATCAGAAGAGAAATGGGAACAGCTAATTTGGATTCGATGAAAGATACTCCTACGATATCGTTACGGGTTTTTTGAGATGTATCACGAGATGAATTCGAGAATGTGCCCGGTTGGCCCATAACGTGCGAGCAGTTGGTTTGGCAAGTATTAAGACAACCGAAAGGGAGAACCAGAGGGAACCAGAAATGACGGGGAAACCAGAAGTCTATTTTTGGGGTGGACCAGCTATGGCAGGGGGGAAAGGAACCAGAAATGGTCCTCAGGGAGCCAGAATCGAACATCCAGAGATCCGACGAAGTTGGAGTTGATGAGGATCCAAAGAGCAGTATGAAGTCCATAAGCGCATGGACATTCCTCCAGCGTCGTCTCAATGTACGTCCCCAAGCGAAAGGTCATTTAATGATACTGCCAAGTCGTGCTGATAGAGGTTGGATAGTGGAGGCGGGCGGCTGCTGACGATTTGCGGTGTCGGAAAGATGACTAACAGCTTACAACGGGCGGGGCTTAGGCTGCCAGGTAGGCAATGAAGTGGAGGCAAAAGCAGTGGGTCTCCTGTCACTACCACCTCTTCCCTCACAAACAGACAGCGTGTCCATTCTGCTTCGATATCAGACGCGTCCGGCCTTCGTTCAGAATTATGTGAGACTGCTCAGACGGTTTACACACAGTTCGACTGCGACGAAAGACTCCAATACAAATACTAAGCATGTCCCTTTTCTAAAAAGAAGCCTCGTTTCAAGATTCTTTCACTCCTCTCCGGTCAATCACAGTAATTGCGACTACGGCAGCCCTTGTGCCTGCTCTGAGTGCATGCAAGATCAGAGGAAGCCGATATGTGAGATCTGCAGAGTCCGTCCGACCGTGCATCAATCTTATGAAGATTCTCGTGATCGGAAAGGCATAGGGTCCTTCAGCTTTACCTCATTTTGTGAGCAATGCTGGCAGGAACGTGAGACAGCGCACAGAGAGAGAGAAGAGAAGGAGAAGCAGACTTTGGCCTTGTACAAGGCGAGAGTGGCTAGCATGTTGAACAATGTGCAGCAAATTCGCTTGGCGGAGCAAGTTCCCATCGTTTGTGCCGTCAACAAGTTTATGAATGAAGTCAAACCTGTGCACAGTTGAACTCCATCAGGACGGATAACGGCTAGGATGATAGATGAGGTGCGGAAAATACGCTCAATGGAGCAGGTTTCTTACTTGAGTGCCCTCAAAGAGTATGAGGCTGAAATCAGAGAAGTCAGATCTATGCAAAGTCTTAATCGGTTCCGGGGGAAGTTTCAGCGCCGAATTATCGATGATATGTTTTGTTGGAAACAGGGAACAGTACTGTTACCCCTGTGGTTAGGAATCTCCGCATTGATCCGGCGGAGCAATCTCCGCATTAATCCGGCGCTAGTGGATGGGTATTTACCCTTCGCCCACTTCTTTCCTTCATCCTTCATCCGTATGCTCTACCTACTAGATAGTTCAGTCAATATATCTACATGCCTATCTGCCCTCATGTCCTCGTTTACCAAGATGTTTAAAGAGCTTCAGATTGTGACGATACGGAACAAGCATATGTGCAATAAGCAGCGAGTCGACGCTATGGATTTCAAATTGTGGTTCTTCGCTAATCGGCCATACTATGAAACGTGAAATATCAAGCGGACCTGGCACTAATTATCCGCGAGAAATGAAAGGATTGTATTTATCGACTGATCAAGAATCCATGTATGAACCTGAGCTAACTCGAGATCTTCTGTCTCTCTACATGAAATGACCAAACACAACTGGTCAAGAGACAGAAAATAGAGCGATGGGACTTCGTCGACGGACGAAATAGAGATTACAGCTCCAGAAAGCACCGGCGAAAAAGGAAAATAAATATCGCCGCAACGAGCGCTGTAGAAGAGGGTTGAATACTTTCTTATTCGTCGTGAAGGCGAAAGTCAAGCTTGTCGAACATGTCAGTGCATACAGACGACGCCGGCGTCTCTGTGGCATCCGTAATCTCGTCCGTGACGGAGGTGTTTAACGGAGATGAACGGTCGGAGCTCATCAAATGAGGGGTAGATGTTCCAGGGCCGTGTTTGCCACCGAGCTTCGTCGTCTCATTCACGAACGCATACGTGAAATGAGGCCATGTGTCGAGTTTCACGTCTTGGTCGTGATTCTTGTTACATCAGTTGCAACATTACACCCACCAACATGCGCTAGGCATCGGCCGAGGCTTTTGCAAGTGCATATGTCACACGAGTTGCTGCTCACAGTATTCATTTTATGTTGTGAATTACCAAACTCATGTACTTTTTTGACGTGTGTGTTCCCCTCGCGCGTGTATATGGTGTCAGCAGCGCTGATACAGTGAATGTGGCAGTGGCTACTGCCTCGCATGACACAAACCTTGAGACGGAACGGTGTACGCTACCGGTATTCCACTCCTCAGGCTGTATATTTCAAAGGATCATATCACGAATAACAACAACCCTAGAGCTGTTGTATGGCTGGGCGTCGTGTGGGCTTGGGAGAGGCATTATGCCTATTTCATTCAGCGAGTCTACAATATTAGAGACTGTTGGAAACATGGTACGTTCGTACTTAATGCATATGAACGCGTAATACATATGTATGCTTAGTGCATATGTATGCGTAGTTCATATGTATGTTCGAACATGTGAACCTACTCCGAGGTTTCACGTGTTCGGGGTTTAGTAATTCCGCTCCAGTATAGGGGTATATATATCACCCCTTTCCTTCCTTTCGTCAAAAAACCAATCTACTATCCTAAGATATATGCCTCTACTACATAGCAAATATATCTATATGCACATATTCACTCTGACCCTCATATTACAATAAGAGACAACAGAGTTAGGTACAAAGAGCACCCAGTAGTATTCACCCTGTTGCACCCACGCATAGTTTTGGGGCGGCTGAGCTTTTGTAAGAGCTACAACGCAGCTGAGTACGTCGAAGCTTGGGGACTTCATACCGTGCCTACAAACACTTAGTCCCCAAGCTTCGACGTACTCAGCTGCGTTGTAGCTCTTACAAAAGCTCAGCCGCCCCAAAACTATGCGTGGGTGCAACAGGGTGAATACTACTGGGTGCTCTTTAACTCTGTTGTCTCTAATATTCCTCTACGGTGCCGTCTTTCACGGTACCATCTTTCATGGTGCCGGCTTTTACGGTGCCGGCTTTTACGGCACCATCTTTCACGTTACTGTGCCCGGTCTCATGGTAGGGGGGAAAGGAACCAGAAATGGTCCTAAGGGAGCCAGAATTGAACGCCTAGAGATCCGAAAAAGCTGAAGTTCATGAGGATCCAAAGAGCAGTATGAAGTCCATAAGTGCATTGATATTCCTCCAGTGTCGTCGCAATGTACGTCCCCAAGCGAAAGGTCATTTAATGATACAGCCAAGCGTGCGGATGGAGGTTGGAGAGCGGAGGCGGGCGGCTGCTGACGGTTTGCAGTATCAGAAAGATTACTAATAGCTTACAAGGAGCGGGGCTTAGGGCTATGAGCAGAGCAGTAGGGCTGCTAGGTAGGCTATGAAGTGGAGGCAAAAGCAGTGAGTTTCCTGTCACTACCACCTCTTCCCTCACAAACAGACAGCATGTCCATTCTGCTTCGATATCAGATGCGTTCGGCCTCCGTTCAGAATTATGTGTGACTGCTTACACGGTTTATACACAATTCAATCACGACGAAAGACTTCAATACGGTCATTAAGCATGTCCCTTTTCTAACAGTGAGGACTGATCATCACTAGTCATGACTGTGTTTGAGTTAGATGATCAGCTTGGGATTCTCAGAGACGACATCGCAGACTTGCTAGGACGAATTCAGCATACGGACGCATCTCCGGAATCAGAAGTTGAACAGCGCCATCGCCAAGAGCACGGATGGCGAGCAGGAGAGTGACGACAATGGTGGCAATCCAAGGGAGGAGGCTGAGATGTAAAGTCCTGATCGCAGACGTCGACCCTGTTTGTCGGGAGTTGGTAACCTTGCCGTAGCTCCCAGTGACCGAACGTCTGTAGCAGGTCCCCACATAAGACTAAGCATCGCTTCAGGACTTCGATTAATAGTGGCCCCAATGACGTGCTATTCGGTGACGGAATCAACGTGCGAGCTCTCTCCCCAATCCGCTCACTTCACGTCGCTGCTGTTACCATGTTCACAAACATTGAAAACAGGAAGCATGCGGTCGTGATGGAAGTTGGGTTAAGGAGCAACCGTAGGACCACATTGGAAACCCTTGCAGAAAATCTATGCTACCAAAGCGAAGACTACTCCAACAAATTCTGTGCGTTGTCGTTGACTCCATTCATCCATCCTCCGGATTTGCCAATAAAACAGCCTCTGCATTCTCGATGCTGTATTCCTCGCAGTACTTCCTCAATTCCTCTGCGTTCGCCTCGTCAGCTATCTTCTCTACTTGCTTAACGTTATCAGGCCGAACGAAGAACCGGATGCCGCGAATCACCTGTCGATGGGCGTCGTGATGCAGGTCAGGTATCAGCCATCGATCTGCAGCTACAAGAACATCGAGTAATGCGTCGAGCTTCTCAGCAATTACTGACAAGTCCTCATCCTCTTGGACATGCATGCCAGCGGCCCAGTCAAGATGATCGTCGTAGCAGTATTCAATCAGGATCTTGAGAGTCGCGTACGTCATGTCTTCTAATTTGACGATTTTGCTCTTTGTATTGCTTTCGGATTCAAAGGCCCACGGTCCGTGGAATTGCTTCTTGCAGTATAAAGACCGACTAGCGAGGATGACTTTGTGAGCGGAGATTACACTTCCTTCAGCCTCGAATCTCACATCATTAAGGATTTCTTTCTCACGCAGCTGCCGTACAGCGGTAAAGGCTGTTTCGGATCGATTCCAGGAGGGAAGAGCGATTGATGGATAATACAAGGATTTGCATCCAATCTCTTTTAGCAAACTCGAAAAACGTCCCAGAAACGGATTGACTATCATGAGCGGCGGTGCATCGCACGGACTGTCCAATATAAGGTTCTCAAGACTGGTCCACGATGAATGAAGGACATCAAGACCAATCAGATTCGAGGCCGTTACCTCCGCGTTCCACCATACGGCCGCATCTGTGTCGCTGAACGTATATTTGCTTTCATGTTGGTTGAGATGGAGGAATTCGTAAGTTCTCTGAAGATCGCTTACGAAGCTTTCAATTTCAGCCTCTGCGATTGACTCTGCGGTTTCGGCAAGAAACGTTAAATGCTCCCACACCATCGCGCAACTTGGCTGGCTCTTTGATCGGCTTCTTTGAATCGACAAGCTTGATGGTTCATGAAGTGCGAAGGCCGTCTGGCTCCAGCACACTGCAGCATATTCACGTCGAACGATGTCCTCCAGGTTTAATGTGTTCTTTTGCAATGCTAAGACTTCAGTTCGGCCTCTTCGATAACCAGGCTCGTTTTCCGGCACTATGACGACAGGGAACACATGTAACTTGGCTATGGCGCTCCACGTGGTTGGATCTAAGACGTCCAAGGAGCTATCGTTGGCGCAAAGAGGGTAGAGAACGACCTGAGTGTCGGCCGCCAACTGCGGGTCTGCGGGACCGGTCAACCGGCACTGAAGGGCGTGTAGGCAGGCCAGATAGTCAGACCCTTTATATCGGCCGAACTCAGGACGGCGAAGACCGATTTCATGCCAGAACGACAGGTGATGTCGAACTTCCGGCATCAAAAACTTATTTGAAGCCTCAGAACGAAAAGAGGCGGCAAAGACCGCGTCACTGTGATCATAAATAGCAGACGCGAGGCAAAGTTCACCATTCTGTTTGGCTGCAAGACGATACTCCATCAATGGAACGATGAAATATCGAGCCTTCTTCTTCTTGCCCATCTTTTGCTTCAATGAAGGGTTGTAGGGTATTGCATTCACCAGTTGGAAATATGAGTCTTTAGTATTTTCGTCGACGCTTTGTGGGAGATCTGGAAGGATGTAATCTTTTAGCAATCGCACACTGTCAATTGTTGGAATTCGGAACGACTTTTTGTCGTCTGTGAAACGATGATAGTTCTTCATCCACGGTACCACAAATGCTGAATCCTGGGCCACAAGAGCTTCCCTGGCGGTCAGGTACCCATTCTCAGATGAGATACGCCGCCACACAGGAAGGTCGTTTGCAGCGTCAGACAGCGAGGGAGCAATCTGGGGCGTGAAACTCAAGACGATGGCCCGCAAAATCTGTCACCCAGATTTTAGCACGGTTCAGTGTCATCAAAAACTAGGGCCAACTGACCTTGATATTCCTTTTCTTGATTTTTGATCCTACAAATTCAGTAAAGCCTTGAGCGCTTCTCCTCGCCAGAATCTCTATGCTCTTTAAAAAGCGATTCATCGAATCCAGATTCAACAGGGACTTTTCAGCCTCACAGTAGCTCTTGGGGATGGTTCTGGAGTCGACAATTCCCAGCTCTGGGAAGTCCGCGTAAAGATCCTGGTGCTCGTCAACACCCGAGCTCAGAACGGCGGGATTGTTCCGAAAATAGTCTAAACTTATCAGCGTTTCTGTGCAACCTTGGTGAGAAAGAAGAAGTGGAAAATATTGAAGGCATTCTAAGTCCAAAGCCTTCGGCTTGATGGGATGCTCTGCTGTTTGAGAAGTCGAATTCATATAGTCCCAAAAATCGAACAGCCACCTCTTCGATGCTGAATCGGCTGCCCAGGTTTTCTTGCACCTCAACATCACATGTACATGACTCTTTTCGAGCATTTTGATATTGAACCGCCCAGAGTCTAAAATCTTCCCCACAAATTCTTCATTCGCTTTTTCTTCTGAGAAGTATGACGGCGCGAATGAAAAGAGCCTTCGGCACTCGGCGCTCGCGGAGAAAAAGGTGTGGTTGCTCGTGCCTTGGGCGTTACCAGTCCTCAACGATAACGTTCCCAAATTTCCATCCATGAGAGGTAAAATTGTGCAACCGTCGAGCTCCGCGAAGTCACCATCGGTTTCTGGGATGATGAACGACAGAAGAAGAGACAAGGAATCGCTATTCGTTTGTACCAATCTTTCGACGTACTGAACAGCTTTTTCGGATCGGAGGACCCGTCGAATGAGAGACGGCGTCACAAAGTTGAATTGAGGAACACTTCTCACATGGTTGTTGAATCTTGTGGGTGGGCATACTAGATTCTTTGAATAATTTGACAGCAGTGGTCGAAAGGCATCAGATCTTTGCTTGTCGAGGATATCGAATATGGCAAGTCTAGCCTCCACCATCCTTGGGGCTTGGCGGCGTTTTGTTCTCACCGCACTGTTTTTCCTTGTATCCTCAATCTGGACAGGCTCCACAACAGGAAATAAGAGGTGATGAGAAGTTTTGACTTCTTCCCAAAGCGCGGTTCGGACAAGATCTGACAGACTCTGCTGCCTGTGTTTGGTTTCGATCGGGAAATAATCATACACGGCATGGCCGATCTTTCTTCCCACGTCTTCGAGAAACTGGAGGTAGACCTGTGGAATCTTCTTTTTCAGAAGCCACATGTTCCAATCAGAACCAGCATCTTGTGATGTTTCTTCAGTTGCAATATTCTGTCGATCACCTGAGAGGAGAAATGTCGCGTGGACCTGGACAGGTAAAGTCGATTCGAATTTGAGCGGAACGCAGTTGAAGAATTTAGACTTCAGACAATTCAAAGGCCCTTTAGCTTCTCCATCTCTCGGAACGTGTGCTGCGATTCCACACTCGACGTGTTTCATTCTTCGTTTGTGTCGATATTGAAGATCGGCTGGGGCGTCATGCGCATCCTCGATCATACGCCACCATCGCTCCGTTATACGTTTGAAATTATCCTGAGAGCTGCAATGCTCGACGATGACATAAGCCCAGTCAGAAAGTGTGCCACTCTCCGGCCAATTTCCACGGCTGACTCTCCACTCAAATTCCGCATCGTGCCTGATGCAAAAATCAATGCATTTGATATTTCGTAAGAAAAGAAGCGTCAATCGAGCCTCATCTAGACAGCTTCGAAACATTTCAACAGTCATCATCAAATCTGGACAGCGCAGAGACTCCAGTAATTCTGACCCGGTTCCCCTGCCACGCAGGGGAAAGCGAAAGATAGTGCCGTCGTAGAAGTCATCGTCGCTATTGAAGCCCCACAGCCCCTCGAATGGAGCAAGTTGATCCTGGCAGGTGATTTTGAGTTTGGTATATTTGACCTTGACGCCAGGCTTCTTCTGCCTAGTGCGATAGTTGAATGGTAGATATTGCCGTAGAGGACTAAGGCAATGTCAGTCAAAAGATTTTCTCGCCCAGGGGTAGATTTCTCACTCCAAGATGAGAAGATGGCGTCCAGATAAGATCATCGGCACGTCTGTCCAATGATACATTGTCTGAGAGCCTCTCCCGAATTTTCCGATGGTTGTCGGGTCGTCGCGTTTGCTTCCTCGGCCAACTCGCTTCAGGCCTTCAAAATCCGACTCCGTGAACACTAATGCCAGCTGCGTCAGCACTTGTCAACTCAGCATTGTGAAGGCTTGCTCACCGCCGTCATTGTGAACTAACAGGGCAGGTCCTTGAAGGCTGTCCAAGTCCGTCGTCAGCAAACGTTCGGTGCTATAGCTCGTTCCATCGAACAAAAAGTTGACAGCAGAAGCGGAGCCGCAATCGTCCGCATTCGCAAGATATTCGTGAAACGTGGATTCCCTGGTATAACGATCCAAAGTGTCTCTGATCCCGTCGGCGACCTCCTCACATTGATTGAACTCGTCCTCGTCGATGTCTGATATACCAAGGTTACTGTTCTTCAAAAGGTCACTCACGGGCTGCATTTCCAATTGGTCCGCGATGGCTCGAGAAAGCTTCGGGTGTGCTAAGGCACAATTCACCTCTGACACCCACGGCGCATCATTGAATACCACGCTATCGATGTCCGCAAGCAAGCCCGTTTCATCTGGCACTTTCAGGTTTTCAAAGGATTTGTAAGACTGAGAGCTCCATAAGCGCGCAACTTCGACGGCTACGTCAAGATCCGCTTCATCCAGGGGGGCTTTCGATTCGAGCGCTTCTTGCACATCATGCAGCCGTCCCAGGTCCGGCATATTGGGAATGTTTGCGTGTCTGATGATCCTAGTGTGCTCATCCCAGAATCGCAAATCCACGTTATAAAGATACGGCATCAGCCTTTCGGCACCCTCTCGAGACGCTTGAGCGGGGCTAATGAACAAGCTGTTGCTGCTCCAAATAAAGTTCAACCCCAGCAAGCGATCTACGTAATCTTCAACCGCGTGATGTTGATCAAGGTAGAAAAGCGTATGCTCAACAGAATGAATGTCCGACTCCGCTATGCTTCTGGCCAGCTGAGAGATCAGTACGTCGACCTGGATGGGGTCCTGCCAGCCTAGTATCGATTTCCAGCTGGATTCGACCTGGAAGGGTAGGGTGTACCACACACGACCAACGAGTGGCTGGTCGTTGCTATCTCGACATTCCAAAGAATCAGTGAGAGAAAGTGATCTTTCTGGACTCCGACCTGGCAGCCACACACAGCTTCGAACGGACTGGGCGAAATCATCGGCCCGTGAGATGTCTTTCCAAAGGGGCAATTGAAGGAGTTTCTCAGCTTGAGAAGCCACGGCACCAAATGGGAGCTGCTTTCTCTCGTAGGTTCTGATGCGGTCGAGGACGAGACGCTCATCCAGCCTTTTCATCACTCCGCAGCTTGCGAGAACTCCAGAAAATCGATGGTAGAAGTGCCTTTCTGGCCGGGTCATTTCATCTTCAAAGTACAGACTCACAAGCGCAGATTCATGCGGATCCACGATGTCCACGGGGCAGGCAAAGCTAAGTCCTTCGTCGTCTTCTCGTTTCTCCAATGGAACGACTGGAAGGTTCGGAACGCAGCCTTGGGCGGAAGGAGAAAGGCGGAAGTAGTTTTGGAAGAGTAATTCCGTCACATCGAGACGGAGCTTCGAGGCCATATGCTCATAGCTACCGTCTTGCAAGGCTGGGATGACGAGTTCTTCTAGTATTTGTATCTCGTCCAAGCATTTCACCAGATCCAAATCCTCGAAGAGCGAGCGTGCCCATTCATCGGTGACGTCGAGGAAGACCCGATCTGATGACAACGGGAGAGGTACAAGCTTTCTCATTCCCACGAAAGCAACGTTTCTCGTCAAGTCGGTCGAGGATCGGACCATCATCGATGATCCCGCTGCGTCAATCGGCCATTGAACCTCCTTAAAGATGCACAGAGATCTCAACATATCGGCGTCGACATCGAGGTCAATGCCATTTCGAACCAAGTATAGTTCCTGCACCATCCGAAAGACCGAATCTTTCACGTCCTCAGTAGCATTCTGGAGCAGGATCCGCCCCTCTACTAAGAAGTTGAGAAAGTCTCCAAACTTCTTTCCGTCTTTCAGACGAAGTGAACGTTCTTTCTCTGCGAATGAAAGCAAATGTCGTAGAGTCACATCGGTCAAAGCGTCATCCGCTACGAGTTTAGGGGCGTTACTGGGATCGACAGCGACGATCTTTAGAGCTAATTCTTTTCCTTTGCCGGTGTCAAACCATGTAGCGGAATTTGAAACATCAAGAGGCATCAGCTTTCGGACGCCAGAATCGTGGAGTGGCACCAACCACAAAGATCCGAGGGCTGATAGAGGCGAATCTCCCTGGCAGTGTCGCATGATCCACTCCCAGACTTGGTTCAGCGTTGACCTTTCTTCCTCGCCAAATACAAGTGTGTCGCTCGATCCATTGGCTATATGGGCTGAGAAATAATCACAAAGGTCTGCCGGGGTTCGATAACGCACGATCGAATTATCCTTGACTCGCTCATAAAGCCAGGTCGATGTGACTACCGATAACCGATCTGTATCTATAGAGCTTTCCGGCTGCCTTGCAAAAAGTCTTTGTTCAAAAACATCACGATGTATAAATATTGGTGGCGATGTGAGTGACCGGAAAGTTCCATCCTCGAATGGGAAGATCTTTAAGGCGGCCAGGTCTGTCAAAGGGATTTGGTGCTGGAGATATTCCAACACCACCAACTTTGATTGGCTCGATAGGCGCTCGGAGCTACGAGTTTCTCGAAGACCCTCGTAAAGCGTTTCAGGACAGAGACTTCGACTTCCTGGTGTCTGACGGGCTTCTTCCAATGATTGATCTGTCAAGTAGATGACTCGAAATTCAGCTTCTCGACATGCTCTTTTTTGCCGAACATCGGTAGCTGTAGAAGCCAAGAGTCCATCCCTTATAGACACGTATCCAAATTCTGTGAACCAAACGGGGTCATTATTTCGGGAAACTACATCTATTACCGCACGGCTCATGCCGTACCACCACTGATGGACCTCAGAGGTAGTCGTTGGCCATAGGTGGAAGAGATCTTGCACCTGATGGTTTTGACAGACGTTGATGAGAAGTTTTGCCCATGCGCAGGGAATCATCTGACTAAAAAGAAACTTGTTCCAAGACTCTGGCCTTTTGTCCTGTACGCCTCTATCATCGAGTCCTTGTAGCCTGGAACGATCGGCGGAGATGCTAAAAAGTCCATGGATGTGAACGGGCAGCCCGGTCATTATTGGGAGAGGCAAAACGGAGTAGAGACGCCCGGGCTCCCAGCTTCTATCGTGATCCTAGTTGCTGTAAGATTCCAATTCAGAAGATGCAGCAAAATAAACGAACCGAGATCTGAGCCGCAACTGCAACCCAAGGGAACAGTTTCTCCGACGCGGCCCACCTCACCAATGATGCGTCGGGAGCCGATCCCGCCACGGAGTTCAGCACCCCAAATGTCTTTAAAGTTTCTCGCTTCGCGGCCCAGTGTCGAAGGCAGACCTCATGGTAAGCTTCGCCGCCGGTTAGGTCTCCGTAATTCATAACACCATCTAGAATATCCTTGAGACGTTCTTTCGGCCTCGTTGGCGTTAGCTTAGGCACACAACAATCATGGACATCGGCTCACCTAATCAAATCGTGTCTATTGAGAATCTCAACTTCATTGATTCGCTGATCGTCAACGGACAATACGATGCGATGGACTGATTTCAAGAAAAGTAGCCCGTTTGAACCCATCTCGCCCGCGAAGCTGTCCATCGAGCATCGAACGTCATGTATCGAGGCCTCCTTTGAGGAAATCTCGCTCCGTTTCGCCTGCGACGTGTTCCTGAGAGGTATTCGAATGATCGTTCCGTCGAAAGGACAATCCCATCCTAAGTTGATGAGCGAAAAACAACGGAGCTGGTTGGCCATAGCCTCATCCTTCGCAGAAGCAGGAAAGTCATAGTCCGGACCTCCGGGAGGATCGAAGATTCTCGACCAAGAGTGATGAGGGTCAAGGAACAGTAATGTGGATCCAGACAAGATAGACGGACAATCGGTCCAATTGTACACCTAATACCGGTCAATATCGATTGGCAAGGCGACATACAAGCCAACTCCATTAGAGCTTACAGAGCTGAATCCCAGGCCGAATTTCCCCGTCGCAGCCTTGTCGTGGACTTTCTTCGAGTCACCCAAGGACGTCAGTGACCGGAAGTCCTTCTCTGAGAAGGATGCATCATTGTACGCCAGTAAGGCTGGGCCCTGGTACTGGGAGAGGCCCTCGACGAGCACGGGTAAGTCCGGATACGTGCTCGTGTCCAGGACGAATTTCTAAAGCTCGTCAGGAAAGTTGATGAAAATCACGGTGTGATGGGTCAGCATGTACCACAGTGGAAGCGCCGGCGTCGTCGGCATTCTGGAGCAGCTCTCTGAGGACGCCAGCGCCGGCTGGATAGTCCCCACAGATTTTCCGCAGTGAAACGGTCAGCGGCTGATGCTGCGGATTCTGCCTTCTCGGAAGTGGAGCCATGACGCCTTGAAGACGACGAGTAAGGGTAGATTCCGAAAAGCTGAGAAAGGCTACTTGTTGTTATGTTTTTCGAAAGTCATCGGGAAGAAAATGAAATGAATATTCCGTTACTGAATGTCAGTGCCGTCTTGTTGTGACAGCAATGAAAAAGAAGCTTCACGTTCATCAGAGTAAGTCAACTGGCGGAGCAGTGATTATTGGTTCGCTATTGGAAATGTGAGAAGCAGGGATAGACGGTTCGAGGCGTTCGATTCTTGCTTTTCATCTCGAAGCACCACAACGCAGTCGTGAATGAATCACCGGACGAACTCAGTAAAGCGTCGCGTTTGAGTATGCATATCGTCGAAAAGGTGTCAGCCGTCCTCACCGAGTCTCGACCAAAATGTTTATGATCGACAAATGAACGGGCACAAAGTGCCCATCCAATGATAAAGGAAGATGCCCGCAATGCATCTCGTATACAGAAACCCACAATTCAGAACACCTAAAGGTCGATTCAAAATCTCCAGTCACGTACGCTTGAGTCATCATCATCTGATATTAGAAATGTGATTCTGAGTGTCCTCGGGCTTCCAAAAGAATTCGGATCCCATACAGATGTCTTCATTAATGACAAAGATTTTGATACTGTCTTTCGTAACTTCACCATGCTTTCGATTGCTCTCCAATGCCCCCCTAACGAAGCAGCTGACATCATCTTGCACATCTGGTACTCCGCCCGAGTTTCAGTAGAAGCTTCTCGAGCCATAAGCACATATGTTCTTCCTCTAGTTGAAGGTTGATTCCCAAGATAAAGGACGAGTCATCGACGATTGTACTTGGAAATTTGGGACCAGGAGCCCACGCGTATCGCTTCTCAAAAAGCAATGACAAGGGTTGGTTCCAAAGCTAGCTCCCTTGTCCGCTGCCGCGAGCCGAATAACCGAATCAAATCGGCGAGCAGTCATGCTAGCACCGACAAGGCAATACCATGTGGATCGAGCAATTTTGACACAGTCTGAAAGACACCGCCAATGCACAATGCGGTTTCGAGAAACGGGTGTGCTTCTGCCGTTTTCTGGCGATACTCGGCCGCACAAGATTCCGGTTGTCGCAGGACCCTGTTTGACAATGAAGGGGATTGGCTGCTTCACAATTCCTCTGATCCTCTTAAAGGCTAGTGTCTTGAAGAGGTTCCTAGTAGTGAAGCGCAAATTATCAGAATCACCAAGATGACTGGGGCGTCAGCTGAAGAGTTTTCTCAATCAGAAATCAGACGATTGAGGTATCTTAGGTAATCATTTTCCGACCATCGAGCTCACGACCATTCTGACGAATGTTAACAGAGCGTTGCAAAGCGATCGCTTCACTATTCTGGCTGGACCTTGCGAGGAAGTTTTTAGAATCTCAGAGGATCTGTTAACTCAGTGCTCACCCTTTTTCGAGAAGTCGTGTAGTTTACCGTTCCAGGAGCTAGGACAGCGAGTCATCAAGTTGCCTGATGATAATCCCATAACTTTCGAACACTTTTTCCTCTGGCTTCACAATCTCATACCTTACATACCACTCAATGATGATTATAAGCCCCTTGCAAACCTGGGTATCTTTGCTGAAAAATATCATATCCGTCTTTTGATGAACCAGATCTCCAATTTAATACGGACAGCTGTGGGTGAGAGTCGCTGGAAGCCGAGTCCAGATATCATGAAGACCGTGTACGACAGCGTACCAGCCAACTCCAACTTACGCCGCCTCTGTTCTCTGACATTTACAATCAACTTCAATAAACGTGGTTCTTGCATTGACATCAATATATGGAAATCAACTTTCAACGACTTTTCGGAGTTTGGATGGGACTACTTCCAGCGCGTGCAGATGGGGCAGACTTCGACCACACATGTTACATTAGACGGGGTTTGCCGCTTTCATGATCATTCAGACGTCTTCGGCTGGGTACGTGGGGAGTCCCATACATGCCCATACCCTGACGGTGCACCGGTCACAGTACCGAAAGAGAAGAAAATATTGGCAGTGGACCCCGCACCTGAGCTATCACTGAAGGAGCCTTATGGACTCGACAGAGAGCACGGGCATGCAGAAGATAGATGCAAGAGTACCACCGAGTTGGATCCTGGAGAATCTGACGAAGCCAATCTTATGACGGCAACATTAGATCCAAAATCTTCTCACACCGCGAGCCGCTCTTGAGGATGACGGCGGCTTCGAGCATCGTTCCCGGCCGGACGTAAAAGGGATGAGTAAGAAGAAAATGAAGAGAAAGATTAGAGAGCAAACGGATGAGCCTGCAGAGGTTGTCGAAGAAGAGCTGGGCCCCTCTTGTGTAAACAACTTTCACTCTACAAGCGGGTTTCCTGCTTCACCTGCCCACGAAAGGAGCTAAGTTTGGTCCTTCCGTAGCAACAGGATGGGGATTGGAAACAGGAAAACGAGGACAGTGAAGCTCACGATCACTGGGAGGATTCCCGCAAGCCTGCAGAGGTTTGTAAGAACAAGGTTGCAAGATTTATCCCTGTGATCACCGATTATTGTGGTTGTGATATCAATATGAAGCTTGGTAGATAGTGAGATGTACTAGCGAAATAATATTGCACGTGATCCGAAAAGGCCAGGGCTCTCGGCCGGATGTTCAATATGTTCAATGAAGCGTCATAGAGGAGATTCCGTAAATTAAGTTGTCCTGAAGAGTCTGAGCCAAGCCTCCTCTTAGTCAAGGTGTTTTGCTTCGTAGAGAAAGTTGGAATCTTAAATCATTAGAATGCTACGCTTGATACTATCCATGACACGGCCACGGTGCGACATATGTCTCTGGCAATTCCAAGTACGACGCACAACGCCAATACGAAACCACAAAATCCTTTCGTGTCCCCAGGTACCCATTTTCAATTTCAACCACTCCAAACAACAAAAAGTAGTCTAACCCTTGAGAGACTGCTGGCGAAGTACCTCCCTCCACCTCCGATTACTTCTAGCGCTATCAACTACGCATACCAAAATACCCCAGAAGGTTCACCTCTTAGGAAGCTGCTCGGCGAAAAATTGGACCAGTCGGCTCAGTCCCTCCTGCTGATAATCTAATCATAAGCAGTCTATTTTTATTAACCACAAATAGTTTAATGTACAATTAGAAGATCATTAGGAGGACCTGCAGGCCCTCGATCGTAGTATGATGCATCAGTCACTTGCACGATTAAGTTAATCTCGATTCATTATGCAGACAACGCGGGGCGAGGTATTGAGGAGTATTGGTAGTATTCAATAGGCAAGAGATTACGAAGAAAGTATCTCGACCGTGCAATCCCCCTTGAACATAAAACCTCGATGTGGAACTTTTCCGTTCTTGATGCTGGAAAGCGCTAGGTCAATATGCATAGAACGGGAAAGCTCGAATGATCACTGAGTTGAATTGACGAAAGTTACGGCTGTGGGTATAATGAGATAGCGTGTTTTACGATGCATTGCAGTATATTCATGCACGATGGACCGAGCGCGCTGTGGAAAGGGGCCGTGATTGGAGTTCCGATCCTTCGGGATTTCATAAACCCTGCACCAACCTAGTAAAGCGAATGTGACGTTGAGAACTTTCACATTCCAAATTGATATTACTATCTTCCCCGGACACATTAGGTGGTTCTCGTTGGATAAAGCTAGAGGCCTCCTGCATAGTATGGGAGAGGTTGGGAGGCCTTCCGCAGAAGGGCGTTGTGTAGGGCGACTGGGTCGGTGCGCAACCGCACCCTATCGATAGCCTTCCTTTTGTCGAGATGAGCGAGTGTGCGAGTAAAACAGAAGATGTTTCTGGGTCCCATCATCCTGCCGTCCGAGTCGGTGAACTAATCGAGAAACAGGGGCATGTCCGCAAAGCGTACAGTGCAGCTTGCACTGAGCTTACATGACGAGTGATCGTAGAGAGTCCCTTGAAACAATGCTGGCCAGAATTTGGTGAATATAACAGGTTGCCCCAACGTTCCATCTCATCTTACGCCTGCTGCATCTGGTGGTGAATACCTCATCAATCATTGAACCAAGTCTTGATACTCTCATATTCATCGTTCCCGAAGACTAAGGAAATTGGTATGATGCCTACCAACTGCGAGAACGCATCAAGCAGCATGCCGGGCCCAACGGCGGATCCTCGGCTGAATGAATCGATAGCCCTTGAAAGTCGGTCTGCTTGCAATAGCAAAGCAGTAGTTGTCGGCCTTTACGGGGTTCCCGGCTCCGGTAAAACGTTTCTGCTGGACCAGCTGAAGCAAGAACTCGGACAAGAGTATTTCGCGTTCTACGAAGGGTCTGAGATGATTGCCACTGTTGTTCCCGGCGGTCTCGACGCATTTCAGAAACTGGAAGAGCGAGAGAAGTTACATTGGCGTCAGCTTGCTATCGACACGATTGGAAAGAAATGCGCCGACAGCGGAGAAGTTGCAGTTGTCGCTGGACATTTCATGTTCTGGCACGAGGAGGAGGAAGCTGGATGGCCAGTGTATACTCAAAATGACCTAGACACGTTCACGCACATACTCTACTTGGACGTTCCTATCGAGGTTGTCGCGCAACATCGTCTGCACGACAGGGAAAGAAGTCGTCCGTCTACGTCGGTCACCCATTTACGCAAGTGGCAGCAGGCCGAAAAGACCCAGCTGCGCCGTCTCTGCCGCCATCATGGCATTTTGTTCTCGCTCGTATCCCCACATCCAACGTTGCTGAACAAAGTCTTGACGCTGCTACGCGATTTCCGGCATCATTCCGAGGAGTACAACCTGTCCCATGCCGAAGCCAGGCTGGACGAGGCCCTTCTCGCTGGCCAAGGCCAGCTGGAAACGGTGTTGGTCATGGACGCCGACAGGACGTTGGCTGCAGAGGACACTGGTGCGTTGTTCTGGAAGAGAGTCTGCAGCTCTCGGCGGCCAGGGGGCGAAGATTGTCCGCTGAAGACGTTATTCAGTAGCCCGCTCAGTTACTCGTACACTGCCTTTCGCCAGGCTACATTGCTGTATGAAGAGACGGCCGACGATCAAGACTTTGATGCCCTCTGCGAAGACGTGGCATCGGCGGTGACCATGCATCCCGAAATTGTGTCTCTGTTGCAACTGGTAGCAGAAAAAGAACATGTTGGCGCGGTGATTGTTAGCTGTGGACTGCGCCGTGTCTGGAACAAGGTGCTGGAGAGAGAAGGTCTGTCCAAGACAGTGCAAGTCATCGGGGGGGGCCGCATCGCAGACGGCTTTATCGTTACAACTGCAGTGAAAGCCGCCTTGGTCGCTCGTTTGCGAGATGTCCATCAAATGTATGTTTGGGCGTTCGGAGATAGTCTGCTGGACTTGGAAATGTTGAGCAAGGCAGATCAAGCTATCGTCGTGGTTGGCGAGGAGCAGACCAGGAGCAAGACCATGGACGCGGCCTTGACGAATGCCATTGACAATGACGGTCTTCGGGCGCGCCAAGCCGTGCTACCCAGTAATGCGTCACCACGGCTGGACACTATCAAGCTTCCCCTGATCCAGCTCACGGAGCACGAATTTGTCGATTCTGTTCTCTGTCGCCGCAGTCGACATGCTGGTATTCAAGTCCTCCATGCAACAGACAGGAATGTGACCAAACTACTCATGACGCCGACGCGCGATGCAAAGGTTGCCGGGCCGGTCCTAAGGGAAGCCCATCGCCGTGTGGGATGGTATCTGGCGACCGAGTTCTTAGTCGACGTGATTGGCATCGAAGAGTACCCGACTGCGCACGTCCTGGGCCATCAGACAAGTGGCTATCGACTTTTACACGAGCAGCAGACATCGATTGTGGCGCTGATGCGCGGTGGAGAAGCCATGGCCCTCGGCGTCAACGATGCCTTCCCGCTCGCCATGTTCGTCCATGCCAGCCGTCCCGACGACATCATGCTCCATCATCTGCAGGGGCAGTTCACCGTAGTGCTGGTAGATTCGGTGGTGAACAGCGGCAAGACGGTGGTGCAGTTCGTGCAACACGTCCGTAATTTACATGCCACTATTCGCATCGTGATTATTGCCGGCGTCGTCCAGGCCCAGTCCGTTTCTCGGGGCAGTCACGCTCAGCCACTCGCCCGTTACGCAGAACTCAGTCTTGTTGCACTTCGTCTCTCTGACAACAAATTCACTGGCAGAGGAATTACCGACACTGGCAACCGTCTATTCAACACGACGCATCTGCCCTGACTGTAAGTCTTACAGTACTAGACATTTAGTCTGAGCCTTAAGCGAAAATCGCGATTTTCGCCGAACGACCCACTGCATTGATTTCTGTTATGAACACATCAAAAACAAAGCAAATGCTCTACAAAATCAATGACTTTCATCGTGAATAAAATGTAAATAGTTCTGCCAACTTAAATATCACCTCCGGCCCCTCAATACTTTATATGCCACCCATTTGCTACAATTACCGCTTCAACCCGAGTCCCGCATACTCTCTACTAAGGGCTCAAAAAGAGAGTCTGGCAGAGCATCCCATGCCTTGCACAACACGTCCTGTAGGGCCATTCTATCCTCCTCCGAGTCCCTCTGAAGCGTTTATGACTTCCGGGAACATTTTGGCGGTCAATACTTTGAGAGCATACCAAGCATGTTCAATGGGGTTGAGGTCAGGGGGATACGGGGGCCAGTCGATGGTCTCAATCCCATTCTCCTTAAAGCAATCTCTCACTTTGTGTGCAGTATAGATAGGATTGCCCAGACTACGGAAGTTACAATGCGATCCTCTGAGGAGCGAACTGGCCTCTATTCAATTTCATTGTGGGACGGTTCATGTCGTCTCGACCACTTCAGTTGTATACTCTCCCTCATCATTGCTGATTCCCATCTAATTCGATATTCCTCCCCTCTTGCTGGCCATGAGGTTCACTGGTGTATATTCATCGACTCTCGTATCACTGAGCACATCGCAGCTCTAACTCATCTTGAGAGACCAATGCAGTAGACTTGAGTCATTCCTCAAAAACCCTAAAACCTTGAGCCTGATGACCTCCGAAAGCACATTTCTACGGGAGAAGAGGCCATACTCGTCGCAGTTGACGACCAACTCGCTCGAATTCCACCGGATCGATCTGGTAACGGGAAGCGACTTCGTCAAGCTTGTGGTCTTTGCTGGGATTGATCACCTCACGTACCAGGTCGTAATGAGGAGCGTTACAGAGGATAGCGGCCGTTCGGTAGAATTTCCAACGCAAAGTGTACTTTGCCAGCATGTACACGTACACCAGGACATGGTGAGAGGCAACAAAGGGGGGCAAATTCCGGATGGGAAAACCATCGTACTGAGCTCGACTGATGGAAAAGAAGACGTCCGCTGTCTCGCTAAGCTTCTGCCAGGGTGTATTTGCGGTCCGGCGTTCCCGTAGTTCCTCCCGAAGTCGGTCTCGGTACCAGGAGGGTGGTGATTGCCGTGATAGACCCAACATTCCATGCCACCGTCTCAGAAGCGCGTCACCTGTTGGACGCATTTTCGTTTGGTGATTGATCGATTCGTTGATGGTTTGCTGAGGTAGTCTGCTTCTCCACGTGCTGTAACGCCAGATAAGCAAAGGCAGAAAAAAAAAGGGTGGCACACAGATAGCAATGGCGTCGGAGGGAGGAAGTAGGTGGAAGTTACAGTGAGTAAATTGAACCCTGGAAGGTAATGGATATGTAGAAAGGATCGCCAAGGCGCTAGCTGACTAATAATAATCACGTGATACCGATGATACGGAAGGTCTAGGCAGTACTTTGCACCTTGGCAAAGCTTTGGACAACAATCGCATTCGATGTATGGTAATAGGATGTATCTAGTATTATATTATAACCTTTTCTGTCTCCTACTTGTATAGTATATACAAGAGAGCTTTTGTAAGCGTTTACTCGATGTTTTACTTTAGAATGGGGATAGGTTTTCGTGCAGGAGGAAGGGACGGCTGAAGCTGCTCTCGGCTACGACTGCTTTTCAATGAAGTCCGCTGCTTTTAGCACAAGCAACGCCGCCTTTATAGCCCTACTGTGGCTGAGGGGTTTGGCGGCCTTAGAAGTCATCAGTTAGACGTCAGCAGTCAACAGCCATCAGCAAATATCTAATGAATATTTTCTAGTTATACGTATACAAAAAAATCTATATCAGCTTCTTACCTGAACTACTCAATGATTTTATATTGGTCCCACATTTACATATGTATGCGCTAGCACAATTCTAGATTCGAGAATGTCACAATTATCACCGAACGAAGGAAGAGCAAAAGTATATTCAACCCCGTTTTCAACTTGTATAAACTATGTTGCTCCACCACTTGCTACTGGCCGACCCGTTCAGTGACAATTGGCTTTATAAAGAAAAGATTGAAGAAAACGCCTGCTTTCTCGTGAAGTCGCTTCTGAAAGAGCTTGCAGTCAGGGCAAGGCTCTCTCGAGACATAGATATCCTTCTTCATTGAGGCAACATTGGGCTAGCAAGTTTCCAGGTCCGCAATTTGATAACCGTTTCCCCATATCTCCCCATTGTCGTTACTATCTTCAAAGTCTTGATCCAAAGTGGTATGCATCCACAGAAAATACGCCATCAGCTGTTTTTCAGCACGGCAAGCATGGTAGCTTTCTGAGACACTTCGGCCATATTGGTCGACCCGTTGCAGTCTAGGTCCTATGACCTTACAATATTTCTTGACTCTTGAGGTATGCGGTAGGCTGTTCTAGTCTCAATCTACAAGTCCTTGAGATTTCTTCTACTACACAATGCCACTCAAACTGCGAGCGCTGGCCTTTACGCTGGCTCAGGAAACCCAGAGCAGAGAGAATCCCCTCATCAAAAGGTTACTCTCGATAATTTTCCATCACGATACTAAAACCTCAGCTCGCGGTCTTACGCTATAGTTATTCAAAATCATCGCCTTCTTCGGCTCCCTCAAACGTGCCTCACCTCCCACTTCCTTCAGGATTGTCATCAAACGCTATCAAGAACCATTCCTGATCATCATCCATGCCACTCGCCGTCGATGTCTCTATCAAAGTTAACGCTTTCTCTACTTCGTAGGCTCTGCTATGAGCAAGTCGATCCCTGGCCCTCCTTGCCCAATATTGATCCGAAAATCCATCAAATCGTTCCAGTAAGGGTGCTTTTTTGTCAACTGAAACGGCGAGAAGCTGGATCATATCCTCATACTCGTCTCCAAAGGTATCAAGTACCCGTAGGAACGAAAAACCCATCATTTCGAAGACCATTCGCCTGTTACTAAGAATTTGGCCATTCAAGAGAAAATCTAGGTCGGCCAGATAGCTACCTCTAACGGGTTGAGCAGTATCGTTCGAAGTGTAAGGGAGAAGCCGTTCATAGCACAATAAGGCAGCTAGGGTCAATGCCAGCTGCTCGGTTCTTTGAGAATTCTGAAGATCTCCAACCAGTTGTTGATATAGCTTCAAACCATCGACTGAGCTTGCCCATTCACTAAGTACTCGGAGAGGCTGACCGTGAACTATTGAGCTCCAAGTGAGAAGCAATAGTACATTGTTCTCTGGCTTTCGAAGGGATGGACGTTGGTGGTAAGTTTGCTCGCTGCCTCCCATCAGTTTTACTCTTCTGTTATTCGCAGGAAGATGGCTTACAGATGTACGCGAAGTAGATCCACCTGCCCCCGGCCTAACCTGCATATAACCTGCGACGGAAGATTCTAGCAACATTAGCATTAATTTGGTCCGCCCTTTCAGATATCGTACCAAATATCCCTCCGGAAAGCCGATGGGAAGGAAGTCCATCAATTGCATACTCCATTCCACTGTATCCAGCGTGCTGATATCTGGGTCTCCACGAAAAGTTCGGATTTTGAAAGCGCAGCGTGCATTTGCTTCGAATCAAAACTTCCAAACCGGTTTGTACCGACGATGCCGATAAGAAGGCCAAACAGGTTAGCGTTGTCGCTGATTGGATATTCTTGGTCGAGCGCATGTTGTCGGCGTTCCACCTTACCGCCAAAAAATTCCAGCAGGCATCGGACTAGTGAAATGATGTGAAGCTCCGAGCATGGTAACATCTTCATTGGTGCCTCCGTTTCTGACGCAGCCATGAATAGATCTCTATGACCGTTCTGGAAAGGTTGAAGCAAATCGTCTTCGTCTTTCGCCAGGAGCTCGAGGGCAGGACGAGAGTCGTAACTTCCCAGCAAGTTCAAACCAAGGAACACAAGACATCGCGTAAACTGTTTGCGAACTTGAGGATCAGATTCCTGAAGAATGTTAATGGAATTCCAAGCCCAATGAGCGAAGAGCTTACCAAGATGTCGTGATTTAGGATGGCTCTTTCAAGCGGTATTGCTAGTCCATTTGATCTAGACATCTCAGGAACTATTTCCTTCGGGACGGTGAAGGTCGTTGGTTCCTTCGTATAGCAATTTTCATGTCTGTTCAAAGACTGTTCAATGATAGAAACTATTTCCCTCAGGACAGTGACGAAATATACATGACGAGAGCAGGGTATCAGCCGAGGGGCAATTGATTCTCGATCTGATATAACCTGGTTCAAGTGAAGTAACACGGAACGCCGGGCTTCCTCAGTCAGCCCGTCCACTGCCTCGGCGGTTCCGTCTACAAGTTTCTTTGTCGTCCACGTTTGCGTATCTAATCCAAGCAGTATGTTGAACGCCACTACGATTCTATTGAGGTACTTCATCTGACCAGCCCTGATCGCCGCAAAAGATCAACTGAATCGAAAGCTTACAAGACGTGTGTCGCTGACAGATTACTGGAAGATTCGACAAAGAGCTTGTTGATGCTTTGCCCGAGAGCTTGAAATTTGTATCACACATTGGCGCAGGCTATGATCAGATCGATGTTGGTGCCTGTAAACTAAGAGGTACTGTTTATCAGCTCGAGATCTTCTTTTCACCTACTAAGTCCCATCTTCAAAACAGGCATATCCGTCTCCAACACCCCTCGGGTCGTTAACGCCGCCACCGCTAACACAACCATGTACCTCCTTCTTGGCGCCCTCCGCCGGTCTCACATCCCTTCTGCCGCCCTTCGTGCAGGTGACTGGCGTGGCTCTATGAGTCTAGGCCACGACCCAGAAGGCAAGACCCTCGGCATCCTCGGCATGGGTGGCATCGGATCTGCACTAGCCCACCGCGCCGTGGCATTTGATTTCAAAGTGCAATACCACAACCGTCAACCAATCACGCCCGAGAGCAATCCGACAAACGCTAGATATGTGCCGTTTGAAACGCTGCTGAGAACCAGTGATGTGATTAGTGTGCATTTGCCGTTATCCAACGCAACCAGGCATCTAATAGGGTCGAAAGAGTTTGCGATGATGAAAGATGGGGTGGTGATTGTCAACACGGCGAGGGGTTCAATCATTGATGAGCAAGCGCTTGTGGATGCGGTGGAGGGAGGAAAGGTTTTCGGGGCGGGGTTGGATGTCTATGAGATGGAGCCAAAGGTTCACCCGGGGTTGCTGAATAGTGGGAAGGTAGTGCTGTTGCCTCATATTGGAACCGCGACTTTTCAGACTCAGGTATGTAGGGTTTGTTTTATCTTTAGTTGAGTGTGCTGTTTGGTAGTAGGGAATTTGACTGACACGTGGGATGCTTATCTAGCGTAAACTAGAGATTCTGGTTATTGAGAATGTTCGCAGCGCTCTGGAAAAGGGAAGGCTGACCACGCCAGTGCCAGAGTAGTAGAAACTTTAACTTGTAATCCTAACATGTATCGAAGAGTTGGAATGTGTTAGTAAAAGCTCGACGGAGTTACAGATTAGAAGATGAGGAGGGCGCGCAAGAAGGGTACCCATCGATTCCGTAGCAATGAACAAGGAGGGCTTGTCCAGACATGGTACTCCATTGCCCATCAATAATTGGACCTCCAAC
>JAABUH010000484.1_pt1 | contig 58447 bp, 87 predicted proteins | sample 5559121 | NCBI WGS metagenome assembly JAABUH01 (sample SAMN10711871, study PRJNA513364) | rock metagenome | isolation source: Antarctica rocks | place: Antarctica: Victoria Land, Battleship Promontory nord | collected 2015-12-28 | reverse complement strand
AAAATCTGGTGACCGAATTGCCTTGGGTCATGCAGATGCAGACTGGGGGGGTGACTTGGACACTCAACGCTCTACTAGGTCTATGGCGGCACTGTTGCGTGGAAAAGCCGGCGTCAGCCAACCTTTGCTTTGTCTACTACCGAAGCAGAGTACATGGCATCAGCAGATGCAGCACGACAGGCTATCTGGGCTTCCGCTTGATGATCTTCAGCTTGGTCTTGGCAACAAACCTTTCCCCATCATGAACGACGACGCTGGTACCATTGCGCTCTCCAAAAATCCGGTCCATCACGAACGATCCAAACACATTGGACTTCGCTATCATTTCCTCCGGGAGCGAGTCGAAGACAAAACGATCAGTCTTTCTCATGTCCCCTCAGCAGACAACAGTGCGGATCTACTCACCAAAGGCCTGCCTCGTGAGTTATTTGACCGCTTGCGTGATCTGCTTGGCGTGACCGCAAGATCGGATCGAGTGGGAGTGTCAGGATAAGGCGATCTCGTCTTCCGGTCACGTTACCGCCTGCGCAGTCCCGCTGCCGCTTTTCAATTAGTTTGATGTTTCATACTTTCCTCATGCAATATTCAACAGGAGTAGGGTTGACGTTCGCGTCTTACTGTATTTTCTCCGAGGGGCAACAGAAGCTGGTCAGGTGATCCCTCCCACGGAGCTGATTTTTGCGTTCCCAGACGTGCCGTGCTCCGTCCCGCAGTGCATTGCTGGGCTGGGAGTCGAGCAGTATCGCCTGCGGAAACTGCTTCATGACTAGCCTTGCCGCATGTCTGATGGCAAGGATGAAGAGAAAAAGGAAGCTGTTGAGTCAATGGCCATGACGGTACGAAAGCGGAGACAAGCATGACGTGAGGTGCGGAGGTCGTACACTACAAAAGACACAAGATCGTATGCTTTGCATTGATGCGGAAAGATGATCACCCGAACGTCTGCGATGAGCGAGTTGCCCGCTTCTGCTTGCTCAATCTCTGCGGAGAATGTCACCTTCGGTCCGAGGAAAGGCTGGAAGCTCACCCAGTCATCTTTGTCAGCAGCAAAGCGATCGAAGAGGGGTTCAATCTTCTCTGAAGCTTTCCGCTTGCTGATCTTGTTCTGATCCGCAACCCGGAAAAAGGTGGGAGCAACCTCGGATAGCCACTTTGGTTCAATGACTGTGATCTGGTGCATGTACTCCTCTATGGAGTATTAGTGAGAGCCCAGAGGACAGCGATACACGCACTGGCAGTGAGCACAAGTTCGTAGTACACTCCCCATTCGGGCGGTCGTTGAAACAATGCGCTGGATGGGTGGATGCTGACAGGAGTGCCCTCGACGAGTGTCTTATAGCCCTCAGTCGGATCTGAGCTCGATGAGCCGAGAGCGATGGGATACGAGCGAAACTTACCCTTCTTCGCAGCGTTACGGAAGAAGCCGGAGCAAATGGCCATTCGGACTCGGTTGTAGTTGGAGCCGCATGATACTGTAAGATTCAGTGGGCTGGCGCTTTAACTGCATCTTCATACCTACCTAAGTCATGCTTGTAGCGGTCCATGATACCGATGAGTTCTGCGCAGATCAGCGGGGCTAAATAGCGACGACTCACGCTTGCGGACATCCTGTGCAGTTTTCATCGCTCGAGTGTGGATGAAATTCTCGAAACACCAAGGATTGCTGAACTTCGACGCCTTCCATCCATTGTATACGGCCTGGCATCAGCGAAGGGCCGCACGTCATGGCGCACCAAGAGGGTGAGCAGATCGCCTTCGGGTTGATGGAATTTTGCCTTTTTCGCATCCGCCTGCGCCTGCTTGTCTTTCGGGCGGTAGTACACCTGACCTCCAGCCTGAAGCATGGCGACAATTGTGAGGGCTTCCTCAGAACAGCCGTAATCAACCGATTTGATGAGCATTTTTGACAACGGAGGATCGAGCGGGAAATCCGCCATTTTTCGGCCAATCCGGGTGAGGAGCCCCTCGTCGTCGAGCGCACCGAGAGCGTATAACTGTTCGAGTGCCGTCAACATGGTTGCCGCGGGAGGAGGATCCATAAAATCGAAGTTGATTAAGTCGTTGACGCCCATGGCCTTCAGAGTGAGGATCGTAGAAGCGAGATTGGTCCGCTGAATCTCAGGAATGGGATTGGGAAGCATTTCATTACGATAGGCGATCTCGGTGTAAAGACGATAGCACTTGCCAGGCCCGGTACGGCCGGCTCGTCCCGATCGTTGACGAGCTTGCGCCTGCGAGATGGGCTATATCATCAGCACAAATTGCGCCAGAACGGCCTACCGTCACGACGAGCGAGTCCATGCCCAATTTTGGATCGTATGCGTTCTGCTTGGCGAAACCAGGATCTATAACATAGTAGATTCCGTCGATAGTGATACTAGTCTCGGCAATATTGGTGGCGATGACCACTTTGCGAGCGCCCGGTGGAGGAGGATCAAAGATCCTCGACTGCATCTCGGAAGGGAGAGCAGCGTAGACTGGAAGGATGAGCAGCTCTGGAACTTGTGGACCGAGTGCCTTGACTCGTTCGTATAGGACCTCACACGCCGTATCGATTTCCTCTTGGCCCGTAAGGAAGAGCAGAATATCACCGGCGGGTTCCATAAGATGGATCTGGAGGATGGTAATAAGGGAAGCCTCAAGGTAGTCAGGTTCCGGTTCCTTGGTGTAGAGGGTCTCCACGGGGAATGTGCGGCCGGGGATGGTAAAAATGGGACAACCCCAAAAGTAGGTCGCGAACTTCGCAGCATCGAGGGTGGCAGATGTGCAGATGAGTTTGAGATCAGGTCTTCTCTTGCAGGCCTCTAAGGCTACTTCAGCGGCACTCAAATCCCCAGCGAGAACGCACTCTTCATCAGGCCGAACAGAACATCCGTGGCGATCGTCCTCTCATGGGCCTCATCGAGCATGATGACCGAGTACTTGGAACAGTCCGGATCCACGAGAAGCTCACGTAGCAGCATTCCATCGGTCTGACGTGAGCGGATCCGAGGAGACGAAACGTACCATATATTTGATCTTCGTCTCAGGGCTGGTGAGATCCTCGAAACGGATAGTGTAGCCGACCTCTGCGCCGAGCCGACAGCCAACTTCTTCGGCGACGCGCTTCGACACGGACACGGCAGCGACCTTCCTCGGTTGCGTGCAGCCAAGCCGACCCCGTTCTAAAAGGCCTTCCTCAGCCATGTATTGCGTCATTTGCGTGGTTTTGCCAGAACCGGTATCTCCAACGACAACGAGGATTTGATTCTACTGTCAGCCGTTTTCGCAAAGGCAGACTTACGTCTCTGATGGCTTGGACGAGTTGCTCGCGTAGTTTGTAAATGGGGAGACTTTTCCGTTGGTCCTGGATGCTGAGCGAGGTGATCTTGCCGTAGGACGTGACCTTATTGGCTGATTTCCAGGCAGGCATTTGGGTGGCCTTTTGGCCCATGAGGTTTCCCTTGACGTCGGATGCGAATTGTCGTTCTTGTTGATTGGCCATGGGATCTAGCCATGGTTGACTGATGTCCCGGGATTCTGAGTCGGCCTGCTCATTGGCCTCGAGACGTTTGAGGTCGCGACGTTCCTTGGCAAGGGATGCGCCGGCTAGAGCCGCGCGATTGAGAGATCTGTCATGAGCAAAGCCCATCGGACTTGACTTACCCATCAGGCGCTTTGATGATCTTGACAGGCGAGAGTTCCAATGTGATTTTGGTCTGCCCGGAGAGAAACGCTGGTTCGATCTCATTGACCTCGATATCGATATCTTCTTCGACCTCAGGATTCGCCAAGGAGGTGCCGAAATCATCATCGAGATCGGGATACTGGATGTCAACCCGTCCACTAGGACTCACTCACATCTGAGGCGTTCACGGCACCGCTGGCTATCAATTGCTTGATCTCGAAGCGTTCGGGGCTCGACAAGCGTTTCGCACTGGTCCCTTTCCTCTCGTCGACATGCAAAAGAGGCACGGAATTGCTTCCTGATGCAGCTCTAGCAGCTGCTCTTCGCTCCTCCTCAAGGATCTCCTCGGAGGTTTGTACATGTAAATGGGGTCTGAACTCAGCACGTTCATTCCAATATCACGTACGACAAATCTGCGCCTGTTTTCTGATCTACGTCTTTCATGCTCAGGCCATACTTGTTCGCAGCGATCGACATAACCTTGACTTTTACTCGGTCGTTGCGTTTGAGCACCTCGGAGGGATTTTGTATTCGGGCGGTAGTGACATTCGAGACATGTACCATACCTGACAATCAGCGAGACCGCATATTGCAGCTCACCTTCGGCTCGTCCTTGCACCCCATCGAGGCTCACAAAGGCACCAAAGTCTCGAAGGTTCTGCACCACGCCGTTGTAGATTTTATATAAGACCGGTCGTTCGTCGATGACAGGTCGTGATCGCCCACGATCGCTGTAGCCATTATCGCGAAAGCCTTCCCTCGCACCCTGACCGTCCCTTGCGCCGTACCCGTCCATTTGTTCATGCCGCCCATATTCGCTATTTCGATGTCGCTTATTCGACGGCTCGCCATCCAAAAAGTCTTCTGCTGCTGGCCTATTCCGCCTCGACGCAACAGCAGCAAGCTCGACCATGGTGTCGTCGATGGAAATTGAAGGAGGAAGCTTGTCGGCGGGTTCAACTGTAGCGCGATCCGCCAGGTACTTCTCCGCCGGGCTCCAATCCTGATCTGGCACTGATAGTCCGGGGAATTTCCGCGATTGAAGCTCTCTCTGCTCATCCAAGATCGCTATCCCATTTCCGGACGATTTGGCGAGCGCTGCCTTGGCCTTTGCGGATTTCCGCTTATACTTCGGGTGCATGCTGATGATTGACCGGTCCAGATTTTTGATGAGGGAGTCTGGGAAGTCCGCTCCAATCTCCCCAAGCTTGCAGTGGAAGGTACCGAGGTTCTTGCTCTGTTCATGGAGCTGTGATGGATTGAGCACCTTTCAAATGATGTAGAACAGACGACTCACGGCAATCACAAACTCGGCAAGGTTCTTGTCCTGTAATTTGGTATGGTTGAAGAGCTCTTGCGAGACCCGCGAGACAAGCGAGAGTAGCTCAAGCTTGTACAGCTCTTTATCGGTGGACATGACGAAATAGCCATAGAAAAAGATAAGACTTGTGGTCTACAAGCTCAACGTCATTTACACAATGCACAATGCAACTAGCTAGCTCAGACGTGAGGATTGCCACCGCTGCACGTGTAATTACGTAGTGATAACGAATGTGCCGTGATTTCCTCTTTGCATGGTGTTATAGCTCATCATGCGTCGGTCACTGTAAGATGGGCGAATCAGCGAGGCCAGCTGTGAGCTACTCACCGCATCCTTTGCTGGCATCCGAGACGAGACGAGCATACTTGAAGAGAGTGCCGCTTTGGACCTTGAGTGGCGGCGGAATCCAGTGATTTCTCCGCCGAGCCATCTCTTCGTCAGACACATCAACGGAGAGGAAGTTATTGACGGCGTCGATGTGAATGACGTCGCCATCCTGAACAAGGGCGATCGGACCGCCGACTTGTGCCTCGGGCACGACATGGCCCACCACGAAGCCGTGAGAGCTAAAATCAGCAATGGAGCGGGTTTGGGCACTCACCCTCCGCTGAAGCGACCGTCCGTGAGACAGGCCACGTCATAACCTAGACCAGCACCCATGATTAGACTCGTCGGTTTGAGCATCTCGGGCATTCCTGACGTAAGCGACTGCCTTTGTACGTATCTCACCTGGTCCACCCTGAGGTCCCAGATAGCGTAGCACGACCACCGTCTTCTCCCCCTGCTTGATCGACCCGCTCTCCACGGCCTTCACAAAGCTTTCCTCGTCGTCAAAGGCGCGGCATTTTCCGGTGAACTTGAGACCCTCCTTGCCTGTGATCTTGGAAACCGCTCCGCCAGGCGCGAGATTCCCCCGAAGGATTCTGAAGTCAGCGACGCCTCAAGCAAAACGCACCTGATGTGTCCAGTGGATTTGATGGGATCGTCGAGACCGCGGATAATTTTTTGCCCTTCCCATTTGCTGCCGTGCTCCTCGACCCAGCGATCACAATTCTCGCCGAGTGTCTTACCGGTGACAGTCATTTCATCGCCTGTCATGAGACCGAGCTTGATGAGGTAATTTATGACGCTGGGAATTCCGCCAATCGTGTTGACGTCTTCCATGACGTATTTCCCACTGGGTTTCAGGTCGGCGAGGAAGGGAGTTCGTTCGGATACGGCTTGAAAGTCGTCAATGGTAAGATTCAGTCCAACAGAATGGGCTATTGCGATGAGGTGAAGGACCGCGTTCGTCGATCCTCCAAGAGCCATGGTGAGGACCTATCGTCAGCGCGGAATGCATTGGTGGCTCACCATTGCATTTTCAAAAGCTTGCCTTGTCATGATGTCGCGAGGAAGGAGATTATCCTCGAGAAGGCGTCGCATGACAACGCCTATCGAGTCGCATTCGGCCTGTTTCTCTGGATACTCCGCTGGGAAGGAAGAAGAGCCAGGGAGGGTCATACCGAGAGCCTCGGTCGCCGAAGCCATCGTGTTTGCGGTATACATCTACAATCAGCGGCATCACCAAGATCACTCACTCCACCGCAAGCACCTGCACCTGGACAAGCATTTCGTATAGTGTCATAACGGATCTTTTCCGCCTCTTCGGTTTGACCCATCTGAAGGTACCGCCCGTAGCTTTGGAATGCTGAGACTATGTCGAGCACCTCGCCGCCGCATGTCCCGGGTCGAATGGTGCCTCCGTAGACCATAAGTCCAGGTCGATTAAGCCGTCCCAAAGCCATTAGAGTCCCTGGCATATTCTTATCACATCCAGGAATCACTACTATCCCATCTAGCCAATGGCCACCGGCCGCAGTTTCAACCTGATCCGCAATAAGATCGCGGGACTGGAGGGAGTAGGACACTGTAATCCTCAGCTATCGTGACGATTCGACATCAGAATACTCACTTCCCCTCGTCCCCATGCTAATGCCATCAGATACACCGACCGTACCGAATTGATATCCGATCAATCCAGCTTCCACTAATGATCGCTTCACACGTTGTCCGAGGCCGAGGATATGACGATTACATGGATTTCCCTCGTACCTGAAGTCAGCTCCGTCGAAATGAAAACCACCTACCAAACGCTGGCCACGCCAACCATCGCTTTCTGAAGATCATTATCGGTGTCGACTCCTTCGGTAGCAAACAGCATAGCCTGAGATGCGCCTTGATCTTTGGGCTGGGTGACGATACGAGAGTACCTATTGATTCCCTCGACGGTAGCATAAGAGCGCACATGACCCAAGCGGGCGGCCTTGCCCACTCTGGCCAGCATAATATTATCGTGGATGAAAGCACGAGTATCTCACACTCCACATTACAACTCTGATCCGCCACGTGACGGTCTACAGCGCTTCGCGTGTTCTCTTGCGAAATGTCTGGGTGATTTAAACGTTTGTTTTCCCGACGTCGCCATTGAGCTTCTGTTGTGATCCGGACCATCGGTATGGAGGAGGAAGGTGAGTGAATGATGATGATCGCGGTGGCTGATGAAAGATCCACCTTCTCTGGTGGACCTCCTCCAAACGACTGCGAACGAGCGGCATCTGACGCCCGACTTCTCTTCCCCTTACCTCGATAACCTCGTCGCGCTCCCGCTTCATACCTTACTCAAGGAGCCTTTCCACATTGCTTCGGAAGCGACGACAGTCGAATCTGAACTTACCAATCTATGCTTCCGGGAATACTCCACCTTCATTTCGGTTCACAGATCTTCAGCGGCGGTGCGATCAGCTTTCGACGATTTTGAGGGGAGTCTGAGCCGACTGCTCGACTCGGTTCCAGCTCTCGAGGAGAAATGTAGAAGGTTTGGGAAAGGGACGGAGGGGATCCAAGGAGTGAGAGGGAGGGCAGCTTTGGTGCAAGAACATCAGGACAAGCTATTGGATCTACTGGAATTACCGCAACTGCTGGAAACGTGTGTACGGAATGGCTACTACCAGGAAGCGATGGAGCTCGCCACGCACGCAGAGGTACTGAAGGAGAGGTACCCATTGGCGTTGGTGGAGGATGTGGGGAAAGAGGTGGAAGGTGTCATACAGCTCATGCTGGCGCAGCTGCTCGCGCTCTTGCGAGAACCGGTCAAACTGCCGACTCTCATCAAGGCGGTAACTTATCTGCGACGACTCGGCTCGATGGACGAGGAGGAGCTCGGTCTCGCTTTCTTGGCGAGTCGACTGTATAATTTTCGAGCTCAGCTCGTACAGATTGAGCGTGACCGCGCGGAACCTGTCCGTTACCTACGGAAATATATCGATTTATTTCGCGAGCACGTCTACGATATCATCTCTCAGTACACGGCGATCTTTGCCGACACGACTCAACTTACGTCTTTCGCGAGTCTCTGCGTCGCCGATCTGGTGCAGTCGGTCCAAGGGTATGTGCCGAAGGTGGCCGATCCCGCGTCAATGTCCTCGATTCTCGTACAACTGGGCTATTGCGCGTTATCCTTTGCAAGGGTAGGGTTGGAATTTTCGGCGTTGATTGGAACGTCATTCGTAGAAGCAGTGCGAACCTCGTACTCGCAAGCTGTATCGACTGCGGCGACAACTCTCGGAACCACGCTGCGAAATGCGGCGAAAAGTGCGGCATCGCCGGTGGATGTATTGGTATTCCCAGAACATCGTGCAGCGGTATTGGGCGACACGTCCGATGTTACCCATTTTCCTCCGCTCGCAGTCTTTGCCAACGCTCACCTATCCGCACTCAATTCGCTTCGGCTGTTGGCTCCAGCATACCTTTTCCCCGAAATCGTTTCCATCCAGACTGCCTCGCTCGTCCTGTCGACCGCGACAGTCCTACAATACCTTCAACAGGCCATCACTCTACCCGACATGAATGGGGAGCGGCCGAAGCATACGCGGACACCTTCTTCTCCGAGAGCTTACCTTTTACGACGTAACACGGAGACACAAATGGCCCCTGAGATCCGCTCTGCTAGGCGTAGGGAAGCTCAAAGAGTCTGTCTCGGCTTTGCTGAGGCATGGCGAGCGACAGTCAATATGATCACCAGCGGGCTGATCCGTGGAGTCTACGAGCGGGAAGTATGCGATGAAGAGGAGCTTAAAGGAAAGCTTGCGGAGTTGAAGACTTGGATCGAGCAGAATGAGTTGAAGGAACCGAAGGGCACGATTATCGAAGAACCAAAGCCATTGTCCTTTGTCGCACCAAATGTCAACGGCCATGTCACCGATCGCAACGGAACGACCACAACGAAATCACCCATCGTGGACACCAGACCAGGCTCGCCCGTACAGCTCGATGCCTCGGAATCTCCTCAGCGGTCCTCACCATCCTCAGAAGTAGAGGCTTCCCCGCCAGGTCCAGCTTCTGCGATCGCTACTGCGCTTGAAATGTCATCGCGGAGCTTGGTGCCACTACACAGATCTAGCCTCTCGCCAGGGGCAAATATCCCTGTGCATTCCTCAACAGCGCCAGAAGAAACTCCGGTCGACTCACCAGCTACGGCGGTCGACAAGATGTTTGCCACAGCAAGCCTCGATGTTGTATGCGAGGAGCATCAGGTGCCGCCACTTCCGGCGGACATCGCCACACAACCCCTGGCGGAGTTGCAAGCCGAGCTCGAGGCAATGGACTTGGGTTCGATCCACGAACAGGCCGCGATGGGATCGGAGGCGAGTGTAGCGGATGAAATCTACGGACTGACGACCGTACGAAGAGCCGAAACCCAAATGGCCTCGGAACCATCCGTGTCATCAGGCGTAGCGCAGGAAGCAGTCAAGGAGGGAGAAGAGGACTACCTCCCCGTCGATATCGTGGGGAGCGGGGACATTGTCGGCACAGTTCCGGAAGAGGATCACCAGCCAGGACAGCATTTGCGAGACGCCGCGGAGAAAGAAGACCCCGCAACGAGATCCAACGAACGAGTTGATGATGACAATGAGAATGCCAAACCAGGAGGCGCGAAGATGGAGGGACGGGACCTGCGACAGGATGTAGAAGCGGAGGATCTCGAAGATCAAGCAGTGGACGCGGAGGGAGAGCTGCAGGAAGATGAAGGCGGGGATGAAGAGCTAAATGTAGACGCTGCAATAATCCCTGGAGACACATCGGCGTCAATGCCAATACCGGCAGATGCACGGCAGTCAAAAGGGAAGCGGAAGAAAAAGAAGGCGGGGAAGCGTTGATAGGTACATCATGCATCATAGGCTCGTCAAAGCATCGTGAGGTAGTTGGACGGGGCAATCTGACCATCAGCATGCATTCGGTCGGGCTGCACTCACCCCTGTTTGCCCTCCTGGCGTCCGAACTTGAAACCATTTCCCGGTGTTGTCCATCACCTCCAGCGTATCACCTTTGGCAAAGGAGACTTCGTTGGGATCGTCTGGGGAAGCCGAGTATGCGTACATGGCCCTGAGTAGCGGTAGGTCAGCGGACCGTCAAGTGAAGTTGCGCACGACCGCTCGAGGATGTAGATTGTTTAGGTTCATTCGGCAAGCTCACCTCGCTCTATGTTTGTACTGCTCCTCTGACTCGGCCGGCAAATGATTACCATATCCATCGCGAATCGCGGTCGCTTTCTGTGGGGTCGTCTCTGTCGCTGTCGGGGCATATCCGCCCACGGAGTAACCGTTGTTTCGAGGGGTCGCGGAGAACCCGTTACCAGATATACCTCCAATCATACCGGTCTCACCGCCTGCGAAGGCTGCGGTGGAATCACGGCGAGCACCGCGACGGGAATATCCGGAGAGACCACCGTTGCCTGCTGAGTTGAGTAGATGATAGAACAACGAATCTTCTTCGGAGGTGAGGTACAGAATCCATACGAGCTGGGACCAAACGATGTCAGGAAGGCATTCACAGAATGCCCTCACACTCACATCGACTATCGCTAGGAGAAGCCAGCCGACACCGACGGCCTTGAGAGCGCCTGATGAAGAGAAGATGAACTCGGTGCCATAGACGGCGAAGACCTCGGCGATAGCGAGGACAATGGCAAGTTGAAGGCGGTGGATGGCGAGTTGATCGGTGCAGAGGGCGAGACTATTTTGCCCTTTAGCGGATACATCATAGATCCGCATGGGCTGAGATCACTCACAAAAGGTGAATGATGCAGGCTCTACCGTCAGGAGGTTCCTAGACTGCGCTCACAGTTGGATCCATATGCTATACCAAAGGTACTTGACCACAGGTGTATTGTCGGTAGTACCTGTGAATGAGCATTGTCCGTCTTAAGAAACTCACTATACTTTGCCTCGGCTGCACATTGCGCAGCGAACGCGATGATCCAGGCGGGGACAGCGAGGATATAGGTGATGAAGAAGACTGGATGCCGAAAGGCATACCCAGGATCAAACCCGTTGAGCATAGCTTGAATAGGTGAGATGGATGATGAGCGGACGGCCAAGCTTGAATCTAGTCGGCACAACGAGATATTTCTGACCTCTTGATAGCATGGGATTTTGATCAAGGGAAAGAAAACAAAACGATGACCCGTAATCAACGTTGCATTACGTAAAGCGGTGTGTCCTTCAGATTCCTCACTTCCCTTTGACGGATTTGTCATGCTCGGATCCAGATTGTCGAGTGTTGTCCTTCCAGTTCGCTCGACACCCCTTATAGGATCCGCGGAACAAATCTGCGAGCATCCCAAGTGATTGATCCTCGCTGGCCGCGAATCAGAATTCTCCTCGCACAAAATCGCTCCGCATACTACACCTCCAACGATTCGAGAGCGGCTGAGAGTGGCATCATGACGAGATGATCTGCTCATGCTGCCAGCTTTTACAGAGCAGGCAGTATTGTGCAAAATGCCTGAACGAAGGGTGAGTGGGAGGAGAATACTATCAGTACTGACCTCAGCGTCGCGACTCACCAGTCCCTCTCGCGCAGTCTATCGATACAATGCACCGCGGCGGTGAAACGCGCTCAGACGATGGCGGATGATGTCGGCACTTGGCGACGCCTTCGTGCTGAGATTGCGGCCAGCGAAAAGAAATGTGATGCGCTCCGTTTAGAGATAGCTGTCCGCGAGTCACAGTTGCGGACAGTCCCCCAAGTCAATCCTTCTCGACGAGCCAAATTGATCTCCAAACCCGACACTCTCGCCACTGATCTAACCGAGGTGGTTCATCGCCAAAGTGACATCGACAACCGGATTATCCACGCTCGTGGTGTACTGGTGCGAGAGGCGATTGCAGTGTTTGGGGTTCAAGAGGACGAGATAGCACGGCTTAAACTTCCTCCGCCCGGTCATTTCCGACGTGAGTGTCCGGGTTTGGAACTCCTTGCCTGCTGACGCTGGCAGAACACTCATCCGCCACTCTCAATGCCGCCCTCTCGCACACAGTCCACCTCCTCTCCCTTCTCACCTCCTATCTCTCCCTTACCCTGCCATATATCCCGACATACCCCACACTCCCTCACGTTGGACGGCCTTCCCTTCGGGCCAATACGCCGCTCGTTGCGACTACAAAGTTCCGCGACAAACACATCCTCTGGATGTCCTCCAAAACGACTCCATCGAAACTCATACAATTCCTCACTTCATACGCCTTGCTCTGCCATTCGGTTGCGTATCTCGCCTGGACTCAAGGCGTCGAGGGTATAGGTATTCAGGACGTTGAGGTGAAGACTCCGGCAACATCGCTGCTCGCCCTCCTTTTCGCCACAGCTCGGTCTTCAAGGTTGGGAATACGCTCGCACGAATCAGGCTCGCTAAATCACCTCGGTTTCGGTCTCGACGTATCAAATGTCGTCAGTGCCGTCCTTGACGCGGATGGCTCGTGGGAGGAGAGCGAGTGGGATATGGTCGAACGATAGCCAAGGGCCTTGAGGCGCTTCGAGAATCACATCTGGCCGGTCCGTGATCGACGGTGAGGGGCAGGTGTGGCATGTTACGAGCTCATGACATGTTACATACTATACATTCTCCATACTATATATACTGGTTTCTCATATAACGGCATAGTCCCGCAGTGGACTGCGTCCCGCAATTGACAGGATTCCTTCACTCGGTGAAGAAGTACATCGCGGCGTATTGCACACTCAGGGTCGCTCCCTCGGTCGAGCGCTGTTGATTAGCGCGTTACAGGTCTTTTGCCGCTCACCGAAGCTGGAGGCTGCCCCTTGACCGTATCGAGCCTGAATACGCTTTTCGAAAGATTCCCGTGTCCAGGGACTGCGGTGAGCTGAAGCCAATCAATGTCGTCGGTGCTGTCGGGCGCTTTGACGCTCGCGGTTTTTGACGTGACAACCTTGTCTAATTCGCCGACGAATTCGGGTGAGATGGCTCCTGCTGTGGTGGAGCCAGGTGTGTCGCTTTCATCAGGACGTTCTTAAGGAGGAGCACTCACATGAAAAGGTGATGGATCGTCACGGGTAGACCATAAGTATCAGGATACGGAAGCGAAGAGTAGGCAATCTCCGGGAGGACCTTGGGGACCTCGCTCGGTGCAATAAAGTCGTCGACGGCATCAAACAGGCACGAAACATCATAAAGGCTAAGAATATGAGCTCTGTGACAGTACCTTGACTCACTTGGCCAATGCTCCCGCCGTCACATAAGCCCCATTGGTACAGGTATAGTTCTGAATCCCGCGACCGACGGTGACGAGTGAAGTAGTCTGACCGTTTGGCACCGAGAGACCCATCGGAACCGGGACGAGAATCCCGGATGTTGGACAACCCTGAAATTTGGAAAGGTCGAACTTATGGGAAAGATGAGAGTAGCTGGATCTCTCGATGAAAGGCAAAGCCAAAGAAGTGGGAATCACGGGAAGCAGCAGCAAAAGATTGAAAAACATGATGATTGCTCAAACTTTCGGTATAGGACTGTGACCAGAAGATTTGTTGAATTAATTCTAGCGGGACTTCTGTTAATCCCCGTAGAAGCCTCGGCTATCCGGCCATCTTGTTCTAGAGCGCAATCTCGCCGAAGGGGGGGTTTCAAGTCATCAGGGTTCTATTCCTTCCCTGGAAGGTCTGTCCCTGAAAATCAGCTTCAAGCCAGATCCGATTTACGAGTAGTCTGCCGCTTCCACCACCATACACGGCGTTCATGTATCTACTGAGCTCACGCAGCAGAGAGACCGATGATGCCGATCAAGCGAGGTTCTGACACTTTCTTGGTGACCATCAAGGATTGTTTGGATCAGTCATTCGACCCTGTTCGCCTCGTGGCGAGTTCTCATCAAAGTTTCATCAGTCTTGCTTTTGACTCTTCTCGCAAACTCTCTCACTGTTTGTATCAATCGAATCATGGATCCACAGCCCGGTCCAAGCCCTCCACCTTCTCCACCGGCTTTCAATCCTCCTTCGCTGCCTCCTCGCCCTACTATCGCTCGTAAACCTGTCCCCTCCCTATCTGAACGTCCGTCTCCCCCACCACTCCCACCACGGCCTCCAAAGGACGATGCGAAGATTGCAGATATCGATGAGAAGCAACATCGTACCACTCCACGCTCAAGGCGCTGCTATCCCGCGACTCGGCAAGGTCGGCTTTGCCTGTGGAGTTTACTTTCCTCTCTCGTTGTCGTGATAGCAGTCGTCATCGCTGTCCTCGCCACCGTCCTGCCACATCGAACCTCCTTTCCGGACAACGGTGGACATCCCCTCGATGTAGCACATGGTGGAGTGAGCATCGGCAAACCGGGCGACATCGTGAAGCTAGGTGCAAACTCCACAGATCACTTTGTCCTCACGACCAACCGCTCATCTGTGGTCACCCGGCTCGATCCTATTGTCAACCCCAATGCCCTTGGATCCCACCTTCATCGGTTTCATGGATCTTCTTATATCACACCGAATCTCACGAAGGCCAGCGACATGCAGAAGCTGGCCGACTGCTCGACCACCGTTGTGCAGGACGACAAGTCGTCATATTGGGTGGCGCAGTTATACTACCGCTACCCTAACGGGACTCTTGTTGCCGTCCACGTCTATTACACCTCGCTATACTATTTCATGAAAGCGCCAATCGGTGTACCTATCTATCCCTTCCCAGACAATTACAACATCGTCGCCGGTGATCCCTACCGCCGTACGGTCAATGATTCGGATCCGTGAGTAACGCCTTGCCCACAACGCTGATTCAAGAAATCACGCTGCACTCTGGTACAGATGTTACCGCGGTGAGAGCAACGACCTTCGTACAGACGGCTTTCCGGACAGTCAATGTAAAGATGGCCTCGTCCAAGGCATCTTCTTGTGAGTCGAAAGCGAAATCTAGCTGATGCCAGTCCGAGCTGCTGGGACGGTATCTATGCGGACGACGGAAACTATACTGGACATGTCTGTGAGTGCAGTGAGTATTGTCCCAGCTGATGCCAGCCTATCCGGCGGATGGTCCGAACGGCTATTGCTGTCCACAAAGTGAGAATCTACTCGTCCTTGCTGACCTCAGCCTTCCCGAACAAGTTCATAGCGGTGCAATTCGAAACGACGTTCGCCACTGGTGACTACCCCTTCAATGGTTCCGGTAACATCACCTGGGTCCTAAGTAATGGCGACACGACTGGAGTGAGTGATCCTCCCGTCCCCGCTGACAGCAGTACGCGATCCATGCGGACTTTATGAACGGCTGGAAAGCGGAAACTCTTCAATCGGCCATCGACAATTGCCGCTACATGAACGCCACGGATATCGCTCAGGGTGAGAATACTTGTCCGCTGTCATCGCTCATGAGGCAGCACCCACCGATCCTCAGAACTGTCCTCCACTCAACAAGTCGATCGATTGGCCAATGACGTACAGCTGTCTCGCGCAAACGCCTATTGTCAACGAGACCGTCGGCGAGAGTATCCCAATCGCCAATCTGCCCGGCTGCAACGCGATCTGGTCAGGTACAGGTCCGAAACCGCCTTGCCCCGCTGACGCTGTGGAAGGAGGAATCCTTGAGCTTGTCGAGCCCACGGTCTGGTACCGCGACGAGCCATATGTGAACTGATTGGATTTCCTATGCATACTAGATCATGCCCTCGTAGCAGCTCGTGCAGAAAGCCCTTCCTTCTTTCGGAAAGAAGAGGTTGTTTGCGAACTCGTTGCCACAATTCTTCCATCAGCTCCGCTCGTCGTATTCACTCACTGCACAAATGAAGCATTCCTTATGCCATCTCGCCCCCATCGCATTGACCGCAACATCCGGGATCGGCTTCGAGCACGTCTTGCACTTCGGCTTGTGGAGCCGCAGATGACATCGCTCGCAATAAGGATGACCTTTGTGAATGACAAACGCGTTGGTCTCATCGTCATCTCCCCTCGTCCCCTCCGTTCCGGGTGCCGAGGATTTTGAGGGATCCAAGAACGGGTCTCCGCATTCCGAGCAAAAGAAATGCAGCTCGTGATAGTATCTTTGGCCGAGCACCTCGTCTTCAAGGGTGACGAAGCGGGGGTCCACGATGGGGGTCTGACAGTGATGACACCTGTATGCGAAACGCTGTACATCAGCGCAGTCACTCATCGATCCACTCACATCATGGTAATCAAGATGGCAATAAGCGCGTCCCTCGTACTCGTAGCTCGAGACATGCTCAAGCAGATCCCGACATGCATCGCACTTGAAGCATTGCGGATGCCACCTTTGACGCATGGCATTGACGATGCGACCGATGATCGGCTGTCCACAACCTGAGCAGACGATAGCACCTACAGGTTGGATTCGCGAAGGAGCTAAAGTCGAAGGTTCGCCGGGTAGTGCGATGCTCGGCATCGGGTTGCGGATCTCCCTCCCGGCATGCTCGGATGATACCGCAATGACAGGAAGCTCGGTAAAGGCAATCGCAGGTGATGAAGCTCGGTCGGGCGGGACGATGCGAACAGACGGGCCATCCTCCCCCGGTGATACATCCTGAAGCGCGTCCGAGTCTGGAGAGCGGATTGCGGGAAGAGGGACAGATCCACGTGCCTCCGGCTCGACGATGCTGACGGTTGACCGAGATGAGATATGAGACTCCGCAGGACTTGGCGAAAGCTCTATACTTCTCATCCCGTCCGCCAATCCGTCCTCGCTGCTCTCCTCGCTCACGACCGACGGCTGCTTCCTCCGAAACCCCGCACTGGCTACAGTCATCGGAATCCCTCTATCGAGACTCTTTGAGCTATTGACACCGACCGGAGTCTTTGGCAGCGGTCTCCTCCCTGAAGAGCTGAAACCCATCCGATCTAGCGATTTGATTGATGAGAGGGTGTCGGATCGCTCGATGGTCGCCTGGACAGGGGAATAGACAGGACTGTTTTGCGGAAAAGTCATCGTCAGAGGAGAAGGTATCCGAATAGAGGGCAGCATTGACAAGGGAGTAGGAGCGGAAGGAAGCGGAAGAGGCCGGTTGTTAGTCGGGATTGGCGGAAGTGTGACGGACCGAGTTGCGGTTTGAGATGTCGATAGGTTTGCCTGGGGAATTCGTGGGACGTTGTGCTGAAGCAAGGGTAGTTGAGGAGAATGCGGGATGGTGGACGCGCGATAAGCCTCACTAGGTCCAAGATTCGACGCCGAGTCCGCCCTCAACGCCATATCTTTTGCCCGCTTCCTCTCCTGGAACGTCCGGAAGACGGGAGGCTCGTATGCGACTCTGGGTGTTGGCGGCGGAATGGCTTCGACCGCTGGCTTCGGTGGTGGCATTGCGTGGTGGTAGGCCGAGTGTTGAGAGTGAGGATAGGTATGATTAGAAGGTCCCGCTGGGTGATAGACTCCATCATCGGAGCTCATTCCGGCCTGAATTCCTGGATGATGCGTTTGCGAATGAGGGCGATCGCCTGATGGACGGTAGAGACTGTGCGAGTAAGCGTTTGGCTGAGGGAGACTCCGGTCGTGGCCATTCTCTGCGGGATAGGGCGTAGCTGGAGCATACGAAGCTGAGGTCACAGTAAGTCTTTGGCGGAATTGACCTCACTCACGATATGTAGGGTTCGCCATGGCGGCCGACTCCTCTTGAGGTAGCTCAGTCCGCGAAAAGGTATGCTTTTTGGTTGGATGCGAGCAAAGTATGTGGCAATCAATGGGTCGGTCGCAGGTCGCAGACAATGCATAAAGATGGGAAGTTGAATGATTTGTCGAAACACACGCGTGTCTGAAAACATGAAACACGCCTCCCTGACTCCCGCTTTCATGAATCGTTCATAGAAATCTGTCACGTTATTCTCCATCCCAAAAGCCTTCATGGCTGTCCCTTTGATCGCATCTCCTTATGTTTAGTGACCTTGGCGAACCCGTTCTCAGGACTGATCTCGAACTCCGTATAACTACTCCTCGTTGGCTTCCGTCTGTAATCACGGTTAAACAACACCTACGAGGGGATACGCTGAGTCATGGTTTCTGGGTCGAGCTCGGGATAGGTGGCGATGATTAACTCTGTCAGCTTCTGGTAGAGTACCTCATATCCAGCAGAAGAGAGATGTAGGCCATCCCTAAGCCAAATTAGAATGGCCATACCGAAGCCCACTCACGTGAAAAACCGTTCAAGCTGATCATCCGCTTCCCCTCCCGCTGCCTCGATGATCGAGCTGTGCATATCCACCACCGGCAAACGCTCCTCTTTGGCGACGTCGTAGCAAGCGATTGCATACTTTTCGGTCACTTCCTTCCTACGTGACGCCCGCATGTTTTCGGCCGATTGACCCTGTTCCCTTAGCTGAGCCTTCAAGTGCTCGTTGAAAAGGGTCTCGATGATCGGAGGCGGTGTGATCATGATGATCTTGGTATCGGGAGAAAAATATGGTGATGTGGGAGATCGGACGAAGGAAACCAGTGTGGAGAGATTCGTCTTGTATTTTTCGAGAGGGACGTGCTGCGACTCGCCGGGCAGCACCGAGTCATTAGCCCCTGGACATCAGCTACGATCTCGACTTTTGGCTCACCGAACCACATGGTGAGGAGCCTAACATTCTGGGCACGACCCTTCATCCGAGCGACGGTGGTCGCAAAGATCTGGTCGAAGACGGGGATAGCCCTGCCGGTATCAGCTTGACGCGACCGATGTAGATGCACCATTCGGTATTGTAGCCTGAGGGATGATCAGTAATGATCACACTCCTCACTCACCTCCGAATCCTCGGTTCACCACATCGAGCTTTCGGTTGTAAAACTCGGACATGCGCTGAGCGAAGGCGGCGGCAGCCCATGACTCGGTGAGTGAGTCGCCCTGCCATACGTCAGCAGGAAGCAGCGCACCTGACCGATTCTGACAAACAAAGAGGAGAACAGCATCCGTATAGCCAGATGATGCCATGGCGGATATCCTACTAAGGATGTTCGAACTCGACAGGAAACGCTGGATAGAGAAAGTCTGGAAAGAGACGGTAAGCGACGGCATACAGGCCGAGAATGGGCCGCCGGCATCAAATCTTAATCTCCTTTCCACTCATCTTCCTTTGGATTGAAAAAACAGATATCAGACGACTTCATCTTTGTACTTCAAGCAGGAGCTCACACACCAGCCATGTCTTCTCTCGACCCTCGACCATCCGCTTCAAACTCGCATCTTCCTCCCATCACCATCAAACGTATCCTCTCACCCGCTCACCTAGCTGCTTTCGGGCGTTCAAACACCCATACCCAAATCATCGGATTCATCAGTACATTGAACGAGCGAATCTTGGGGAAGAAGATCAGTGAAGCTGGTGAAGGATCAGACGTGAGCTGGCTAAAGGTTAGCCGGCAACTGATCTTCGCAGCGTACGCGGGTACTAGTGGGGATCCTTGACTCGATATTAGATATCGCCAAGGCAACTCCACCTGTCGACAACAAGCTCTCCCGTTTCGGCAATCCCGCATTCAAGATATTCTACGACAGAATTGCTGAGGTAAGCGAGCCTGATGTTTCTAAGAGCCTGAGGTTTCTAACAGCTCACTGCTGATGCTCTGACGAGGCTTCCTCGTCCTTTCACAAGCGGATTCCTGGTCTCCATCACGAGGTGATACCCGAGATCGAGGTGTATTTCAGAGAGTCATGGGGGAACAAGCAGCGGGTCGATTATGGGAGTGGTATGGAGCTCAACTTCCTATGCTGGTTGTACGTTCTCTTCACACCAGACAGGCCATGCTGATGGAGCGTAGATTGTGCTTGACCAAGCTCGGCGTGGTGATGGAAGACGACTTTGCTTTCCTTGTTCTGGGTGTGTTCTGGCGGTGAGTTCGCAAGACCCGAGCTCTAGTTGAAGTCAGGTACATCGAGGTGATGCGGTACCTTCAATCAACATACTGGCTCGAACCCGCCGGATCACACGGTGTTTGGGGGCTCGATGACTACCAATTCCTCCCCTTTCTCTTCGGCAGCGGACAATTACGAGGTAGGTCCTCCTCCATGTGTTTCGCTGACGCCCAGACCACAAACACCTCACGCCAAAATGTATTCATGATACCGAAGTCCTCGAAGCGTTCTCGAAAGACTACATGTACCTTTCCTGCATCTCGTTCATCAACTCGATCAAGACCGCCTCACTCCGGTGGCACAGCCCGATGCTGGACGACATCTCTGCGGTCAAGACATGGACGAAGGTGAACGGCGGGATGAAGAAGATGTACGACGCGGAGGTATTGGGAAAGCTGCCGGTCATGCAGCATGCCTTCTTTGGAAGTATATTGCCGTTTCCGCGACCAGAGGAAGATCCGGAGCTGGCGAAGGCGGTCGAGGAGGAGGGTGAAATGCAGGTGGATGGTCATGGGCATGTACGCGACGAGGGCGAGAAGGGGTGGGCGATGGACTGCTGTGGCATACCAGGTGAGTGGCGCTGTCAGGTCAACTACTGACAAGAAGTGCCGTCTGCATTCGCTCAAGCGCAAGCGGAGAGGGGAGCATCGACCATGCCGGTTGCCGCAAGATCGGGAATCAAGCCTATACCGTTTGATTGATAGCTACATGCCAATGCTCACAAAAACACCTCGGCCGTGTAAGATACAGTGAGGCCTCTAATCCCCGTTTTTGTGGCACGCCGAGAGTTTTCGGAGCGCGACCCAGGACCTGCACGAAACGACTTGACGACTGTCGATGATGTGCATCACAAAGGCCGTCATGCCACATCACACCCTCGCTGCCCGACGCTTCGCTCTCTTCGCCATGCTTTTCTCTCTGTCCTGAATCGCTTTCTGCACATCCTTAGGCTGGACTATCCCTCGAGTCGAGGTGTCGACGAATCGATACAGCGTGCTCTTCTCCGATGAGGCGTCGACGCTCTTTGAGGGCAGAGATGCTGCTGAGGGCCTGTGGCTGATCGCGTCGGCCGGTTTCAGGACCTCAGTCAATGGTGTCGGGAAGGCCTCTTCGGCCGCGGGCATTTCTTTGACCGCCACGTTTCCCTCGGCTTTGGTCTGACTATTCCGAGCAGCTTTCCCAGCCGCTTCTTTTGCCTGCTCCCTTGCCGTCTCCATGGCCGCGGTCGCCTTCAGAACCGCATCCTCGCCTCTCCATTCCCATGCGGACCTTTCGATCCCCTTGGTGTTGCCCTGCTTTACGCGATTGCCAAAAGCGCCTCCCAGACCCACTCCCGACTCCCATCGTTGTTCCTCCTCTTTCTCCGCACTCGTGCTGGGATGAGACCGTCGGGTCTGAGCGGCTTCGCGTTGAATCCTCTCGCTATATTGCCTCGTACGTGGATCGACGGTGGTCTGCACAGCAAGGAGCGGCTCCATACCCTCAAGAAAGGCTTGCTGAAGCGGTAGCGACTGAGGAGTGTCAGCGGAAGACCAAGACTCGACGGTACGAGCGAGACAGCGGGAGAACAAAGAAGGGTCAGAAAGCCATGCATTGACAGAGTTTGAAACCATGGGGGTGTCTTCAAGACTAATCGTTGTGCATCATCACGTAGAGAGATGGGAGAGGCGGGACAGGGGAGAACGGGGTAGTGGAGAAAGGGCTCACCTGGTAATCGGTCATTCGGGATCGCGATCGAGGCAGACAGGGAACACATAAATCAGCTCTGCTCCTCTAGCAAATGATAGTAGAGGAGGGAATAAAACGACTTCAGAAAGTGAAGAAAATGAGCGTAACCATGTAGGAGTCTTCAGAACGAAGGTTAATGTCATGTTTGTCTCATCCGAAAACAGCCAATGGCCCTTGAGAAAGACGGGAGATACCAAGGTCAAGCAGTAAACGACTGACCTGACGCTTCATCTCCGCTTCGACCTCTTTGAGCTTTCTTACGGCCTCAATCCTCGCTTTGCTCACGCTATAATCGTTCGCCAGAGCGCCGACGGTCTTCTGCCCCGCGGTGAGATCTCGGTACAGCTTATCTTGCATGTCATTCGACAATGGCGGAGGCGGTCGGAAAGTCGGGTTTGCGGGGAACGGCTAGTCCTCTTTCAGTCTCACACCAACCGTTCGAGCCGATGGGCTCACCACACCCCCGCCTAGCCACTTTGCCCGATCCCCCTTGGTGTGATACGCATATGGGTTGCCAAATAACCGCTTCCATTGCGCAAACCCCCTCCCACTTGCCCAGAGCTTCTTCTCTCGCAAAGCCAAGGCTCTAGCATCTCGATCCATCTCTTCTTCTCGAGGAGCGGGAGGAGTATCTGTATCAAGTGGGAAGGGGAGAGGTGGATCTTGAGCGGAGTCGTCGGCGGTAGAAGGTGGGGTCGCATAGCCCCGAGAACGGAAATGGCGGCTCAATCTGATGATATGGGAGTAGGGAAGGTGGGAGGGACCGGCGATGGAAGGCATGGCGGACATGATGAAGAGTGTGGAGAGATCTAACCAGGTCTAGATTCTGATCAACGAAATTTGGGCCTAGGGTGATCTCGATAGGCTCGCTAGGGGGAGGATCCCGTAGGCTCGTCCTCTGAATTCGACCCTTCTTTCTGAAATCTCAACCACCATAATCTCCTCACTTCTTCACATCTCCACCACAAGATTGAGACGAGCACCCGCCCGGATTCATACCCAAAGCCATTTTCCTGGTCCGACCCGATCGACTGCCCGCTCCTTTTTGCTACGTGACGAGCTGATCATTACCGCAATACCGTCTACCTTCGTCAACATCGCGAGTCGTCAGGTTCTCATTCTTCAATCATCGCCCTCACTCTCGGCGAGACCCACACATTGACTCATCTCCATGTCCCACCGATTTACCGCCCCTCACCGCCTCTGCTCCCACCTCCAAAACGTCTCCCGAGGAGCCGTCGCCCGTACCAGTATCCCCTACACCGAAGCCTCCCTCGCCATCACCTCAATCCTCCTCCGACACGGTCTCATCTCATCCCTCGCTCTCGGATCCCCCAACGAGGCCAGACCATCCATATTCCCTTCCCTCGCTGTCGCAGATCGGCGGATATGGGTGGCACTGAAGTACCGAAATGGATTACCGGTATTGCGGAATATGAATGTGGTCAGTAAAGGGAGTTTCCGGGTCGATGTGGATCATGGGGAGCTGGGACGGATATTGACGGGAAAGAGGGCGAGGAATGTCGCCGGGATATCGATGGGGGAGATCTTGGTCGTGAGGACACCGCCAGATCCAAAGAAGCGGAGAACGGGCAGGGACATTTTCATGGATGGATGGGAAGCCTGGCGGACGGGTCTGGGTGGGGAGCTGTTGTTACGGGTGTCATGAGGTAGCATCGTCGAGATGCGAAGCTAACGCATGATTCGCTCAAGCTGCATGAGGAGGACATGGATATCTACAATCAGGAATAAGTGTGCGGGGAATATCTACAACGTCAGGGTGTGATGCGGAGGACTGAACTATGCTGACGACCTGAAGATACGGGAAGACGACAAACAAAACCCTGGACAAAGTGGTATACCTCAAGACTCCTTCCCCAAAAAGTACCTAACTCTCACCTTTGCCTCGGCCTCGCGAACCATGCCGGCCCGTACTCGTCGAGCTGGTTCAGCCTGACGACATGACGAGTAGCGCTTTCCTTGGCAGAGAGATATTCTCCCATATTCTCAGCCTTCTTGCACGTGTCTGAGGACTGTCAACCATGATTCGCCGCTCAGATCACGCAGACGCACTCCTAAGATTCACGGCAAACCACAGGCCGAGTACAGTCTGCCCTATTCCGTCCTCGCGATCCTTTCCACCAAGTAGCATCGAGATGTCCCGCCCGGTCTCGAGTTGGCGCAACATCCGCTCGCGGGTGCCAAAGTGATGGGTGCTCGTCGTGAATGCGAAGATAAGGATCCGAAGGAGATTGTTATTCGAGCGTTGGCTTTCTTCGTATGCTGCTGAGAGCTTTTTTCTGTCATCAAATCAGCCAAGAACCTGCGAGATTGAATCGATCACTGACTTCGATGCCACCATTTCGACCTCTGTCAAGCTTCCCAGCAGGTAGCCAGTTGCGATTAACCCGGCGTTCGAGCTCGCTCGACACCGCTCCGCTACCGACTGCACCTCTTCCCGCCGAGCGTTGTCCCCGAGCACGTTGCCGAGCTTCCCCTCGACGGCGAGTAAGCAGATGTCGACAATCAGCCCGAGCTCGCTGCCAGGCTTGATGAGAGTTCGGCATGCATGATAGCACGTGACCGCTGGTGTGGTCCGGCCGAGAAGATGGGCAAATTGCGCGTACAGTAGGCAAAGATGGGGAGCGAATGTCTGCCACAGAGCGTGCGATCGAAGATAGATCTCGACGTCCTTGAGCAGCTGGAGGCGTTAGTCAGCGGGAAAGCGGAATCAAGAAAGGGAAAGCTTGATATACGCTCTGCGCCGCCTCGAAATCACTGCGATACAGCAGCGCGGTGATCTCCTCCATCATGATCTCGGCCCGTATGGTCGCTACTCGCGAGCGCATGGCGATGCAGTCCGCGAGCCCATGGCAAGAGGAGACTGAATGTCCGTCAAGATTAGACAGATTCACCACGCCCGCTCAACCTACAGTCTGAATCCCACATGTCATCCGCTCTAGCCATAGATTGATATTCCTGCATCGCCCTGGCATGGACGAGGCTTCTACAGGTGGAGTTGGTGCCCATGAAGTCCCGCCTCGAGACGAGCGTGGCGAGGAAGGTAAGAAGATAGGTGACGTTGGGCGGAGTGACCTGGACGAGTAGGCGTTGGCCGTTGGCCGTCGTGCTGGGGCCAGGAAGTTGAATCTTTGCCTTTGATGAGAACAGCGAGCGAACGAGAAAACCCATTCACCTCTATAGCACCGCCCTTGGCCCTCACCTCACTAAATACGCCTCTGTCCGACGTATCATCCATTAGGAGATACAGCTTCTTCAGTGTGACCTTGACAAGCGTATCGTTGCCGACCCGTCCTTCCCAAAGACAGCGTAAGAGCAAGTAGTGAAGGATGAAGTGTGCGTCCCATGTTGACGTGATAGTGGCAGGCATTGCTCCTTCGTCGTAGTTTATCGAGGTGGCGAGATCATCTAGCGCTGATAAAATGAGGTCCCATTGCCGATGCTTGAAAAGGAGACGGAGGCGTATTAGCAGTGTGAGCTGGAAGATTGGGCGATGACCATGATGTCGAGCTGTCAGCTAGAGGTGGGAGATGTCAGTACGACGTCGGTATAAGAGATTGAATTGCTCACTTGAAGCTGATCCAGAATGCCGGAGCTCTGCGAGAATGCCGACGCATTCTCAAACTCCAGGAGCAGGAGGTAGAGGGAATACCGATGTGCAGTATGGAGACTGGCAGTTTTGAGCTCGGGAGGTGAAAGAATCGAGGCGGAGACGTACTTGTTTGGTGCCTCGAGAGCCTGACGGACAAGACGCTTTGCAAGGTTGCCTTTTTCCTGAGCACAATCAGCAGGGCTTCTTAAATCGGTTCAACAGCACACCTCCATAAATGCGAGCCTAGCATTCAGTAGCTCCAGTTGCTGACTCATGAGCTGAAGGTATGGATGCCGCCTGCCGATCGACAACTGCGTCAGCTGTCAGCAATTATCTCCTTCCAAGTTTCTCGACATACCCCGCTGGCCACGGCATACTGGACGTCGCCCATCAATCTCTCGACGTCCACCTTGTCCTCGACCTGGATCTCATTCCCCTTTAGAGGAGCGGTGGGACGGAACACTGCCAGCAGCTTCACTCCCACCACGCCGAACTCCAGGGTAAATGCTACCCTCTCCTTGTCCGAGAGCTCGTTCGAAGCCAAGGCGATCCGGAGGAGGTCGAGAGCGAGTAGCAGGAGGCCAAGCGCCTTGTCGTGAGCTCGAGCATCGTGAATGAAGAGAGGGATTTGACCGGTTGAAGCGATAGGAGGATAACCGGCATCTGCCTCACAAAGGACCGAGGAAGGGATGAAGGCCTGTTGAAGATGCCGCTGCGAGGAATGATGAGCGGATAGGGCGAGCTGGTACAATAGCGGAATGGCTGGTAGAGGGGTTATGGATGACACCGGCGGTGTACAAGAAGTTGAGGAGGAAGGACATTCTAGACGTTTGCGCTTGATATTGCCACTGAGGCTCGCGTATGATTTCGCGCTCTCCTTCAAAACATTCTGGTCCCCCTCGAAAGGATTCAAGATATCCGGCGGACGCTTACGCGCCATCGATTCGGTGTGGACATCGAAGGATCGACAAGACATGGGTGTGTAAGTCCAGAAGTTTGGCTATGAGGTCGAGAAGAAGTAAGCGAGAAAGGGAGAACGTGCGAGGAAAGGAAAGGAAGGAGGAGACAGGGAGTAGGATGATGCCACGTGGTCCGGAAATGAGATTTTCTCCTCTCCAAACCACCTTCTGCGTCTGAATCATCCAAACATCTGATCGACAATGATGATACCGACCTAGAGGCACTTCAGGCGGTAAAAGGACAATCAAATCGGTTCCCACGCCTCGTCAGATTGACCTTCCAAAAGCTCGATTCGCCTTTCCGCCACTCGACTTTCTGCATTCCTTTCACCAAACGATGCAGCCCGCTGCAGCTGTCATATGACCTCATTCCAAAAATTCCGTCCCTACTCCTCACCAACCGTTCAACATGGAGCGAACAGCCATAGTCGAGCGCAAAACGAGCGAGACTCAGATCACCTGCTTTTTGTCGCTTGACAATGAGCCGGGTGTCAAGTCGCAGGTGATTGAGGTCAATACCGGTATCGGCTTCTTGGACCATGTATATCTATACTCTTCTCCTCTATGCCGTCCATGCTGATGTAATGGCTACAGATGTTCACGGCCTTAGCGAAGCATGGCGGTATGTCCCTCACCTTGGACTGCAAGGGTGACCTACATATCGACGACCATCACTCCGCCGAGGACTGCGCGTTAGCTCTAGGAGAGGCATTCAAGAAGGCTTTGGGAGAGCGCAAGGGGATTAAGCGGTATGGATATGCCTATGCTCCACTTGATGAGGTGCTTCTATTCCCAATCATTTTCCATGATGGTACTGATGAGTGTGGATGATTAGGCATTAGCACGAGCGGTGATCGATATCTCCTCCCGGCCATTCTTCGTCTGCCACCTTCCCTTCACCCGGGAGAAGATCGGGGACCGTACGTCACTCTCCTCCTGCTATCTCCTCGCGATCAAACTGATGAGATCAGTCTCGACCGAGATGATCCCACACCTTCTGCAGTCCTTCGCTTTCTCAGCGGGAGTGACAATGCACGTCGACTTCATCCGAGGAGAAAACAATCATCACATGTGAGTCTGACTCCACCGGTTTGATATCACCAAAGCTGACGGAAGCGATTAGCGCCGAGTCTGCTTTCAAAGCGATCGCATTGGCTATACGGATGGCCATCACACGAACAGGCGGGGATGATGTGCCTAGCACAAAGGGGGTCTTAGCGATCTAGGCAATTCCCACATAGAGTAAGGCGATTCTGGGTACTGCATATATGACCATATCTTAGGGGTTTCGGGGGAGGTGCTTTGGTCAGGAAATCACGCCTGATGGTAGTCCGGCTACGGATACCCTTGATCTCGGGGTCTCTTGCATTCGAGCTCTCACTCAAGTCAACTCCTGTCTTCCTGATGATGGCAATTCCAGCTATTTCACGAAAAAGTCCCTGCATTCGATTCCGTCCATAGATCAAACCCAGTTTGAAGCGCAAACTATGAGCTTAACGCGTCACCTCATCTCTTCCTCCTCCGCCCCTTCCCCCTACTCCTCAACCGTATCCAGCTCCGCAGCCTCATCCTCCGTCAATTCCCGGAAGGGGGTACTCGACCGTTCCTGGAGGGACGACTGGCGCTCATGGCGCCGACCCCGAGTCACATCGTCTGTAGTGGTGGAGGATGGATTGGAGATTGCCTCGGGATTTCGAAGGGGAGGTGAAGGTTTCGAATAGTACCTTCCCGCCTGATTTTGTATCAAGTCAACGGGTGGGGAGTAGCAGGCGGTGGTGCGTACCTGGAGGAGCATGACGCCGGTGAGCATGACGGCGGTGATGACATTATCGTTGGCAAGATCCCGAACGGCCGTGACGAGCGCGGGATAGAACGCGTGATCCTGAACCTTCTCCGGCAGAGGTGAGGGGAAGAGCGAAAGTGCTATTCGCCCTCATGAACATCTTCCCTCCATCGCCAAACATTGGACGTACTCGGATAGACCTCGTAGATCTGATTGAACGCTATCGCGGCTAATAGCACTGCCCAACTTCAATGCTGGCGATGGAGACAAGGGGATGGACACACCGACACTCCCTCCATCAAACAACACCTCCCCTCCCCTCCCCAGCCAGTCCTTGACCAGTCTCCCTCCCGAACAGCCGATCGCCAAGAGTCCCATGGCGACGTACACCCATCCCAAGAATGCTGGAGCGGATGCGAGGAGGGAATAGTAGGTGATGGATTGGGAGAGAGCGTCGGATGTCAGAGGGGATCGCCAGAGGACGTTGTGATCGGCTATCCAGTGAGTGAAGGTGGTGCCTGTAGGTCGGGAATAGTCAGCGGATGTTTCGCCTTCCGAGTGTGAATCGGGACGAGTAGTTTCATAACAGAGTAGCCGATAGTGCGATTGAGAAGGTTATGGAAGGAAGCGGGATAGGGTGGATGGACGGACCGAGGAGGAAGCAGGTTGAGATTGTGATCAGTGTTGTCCGCCAGACCATGTCGATGGACGAGGTATTGATCAGACCCGCTTGATGCATGGACCCCAATCATCTATGGGAAAATGTAAATCGTCGTTTATGGATGCCGGTAGATGGAGCGGAAGCAAATATTGGCTATCACCTTCAGCCAGCGCGTATAAACCCATCTACCCGCAACAAGTCACCTGTACCCGCTTCATAGTCCTATTATGGACTTCGAAAGGTACTCCCAATGCACTTGCAAGAGTCCATGATCCATCGCCATCATCCTTGAGCATAATGAGCTCCAGCGATGAGCTCGCCAAGGAGGTGGAGGCAGTCCTCGCGAGACGAGCGGTCGATCAAGGTACTCCTACCGATATCGACCTCTTCCCAGTCTACAACCTCCTCCTCAACTCATCGAAACATGCCTCCACATCGTCAGGGCCCTCGCGGTCGTCAAGAGGTCATTGGTACTGCTCGAAAGCGAGCTCAACGCTGCACCGAGAGGCTGCAACCTATCTCATCATCCTGTTCGCATTCCGTCGAGAGGGGATGTCCGCGACATGGGTGACTGCGCTGGAAGGTGTTCTGATGGGATGTGATGACTGTGCGAGGGCCTTTGGTTCTGCGAGGAGGACGTTTGGCGCGAGGTAAGTCAAAGCTGCCATACGAGCAGAGTGAACTGATAAAGCGTCTTTGTTAGGTATCTCTCCAACCGGCCATTGGCAACAAGGAATAGCTTCTTTGGCGCCGTTGACAAATGGCAGGCGGGATTCATCCTCTCAGAAAACGCCAAGTCGTCAGAACCTGCTTACGGCTCAAACAGCCAAAGCAATGACCTGGTCTCATTGCCTTCGTCCATCCTCCAGCTCTTTCTCGCAGAGCCGTCACTCCTCGACATCCCGGAGTTGTCCGCATTCCTTGATTCCACCACCTCAGCATCGGCGTCACGCCCGCCGCAATCACATATCACCACTCATGGTCTCACGCCAATCCTCATCCGGCTGCTCTCTTCGCCTGACAATGCTCGGCGAAATTGGGCACTTGCTCAGCTACCAGCTGCCGCTTGGAGACCACTCTCCTTCCAGGAATGGCGAGACAATGGAATAGGTGATGAGTTGCGGCGGCTCTACGAGGGCGACCTGGAAGTGGAGCCAGAAGCGCGATGGGAAGCGATCAAGGCCATTCTCAAGAGCAACAGCCTAAGCCGGGAGGCTGTACAGGACGGTCTACTCGGCGCGGCCAGTCGAAGGGATCAGAGTCAGAGGTCGGATTGGGGTGTAATGGTGACACTGAGCGGATTGTTGGGCAGCGAGACAGACTGTGAGCTGATAATCTGATACAGAATCTGATCTCCTGTTGCAGATTTTAAAGACATCCTCGAATGCTTCGCCTTGCTACTTGAGCTCTCACCCACACGCCACATCTGGGCTTTCGACTCCTCGCCCGAGCTCCCTCACACGCTCTTCGCTGAGATCAAGAACAATCCCTCCTTCCATCATCTCCTCGCTGACCGATGTATCTCGAAATCGTCCACTATACCTATATCCCCCCCTGCAGACGAGCCGAGTTGCGAACGGAAGGGCAAGCGGAAGGTCGATGATAGAGACACCCCATTGTCATGGATCACCCCGTTTCTGATGTCCTTGGCGGAGACCGGTGATGTGGAGCAGAACGCGCTTAGCTCTGAAGCGAAGGAAACAGGATTTGCCGAAGCTCTCGCTCAGGCGACAAGTTTCTGTTTTCAAGACATGCAGCATGGTCGATTTGCTGCAGAGTTGAGGGCTGCCGCGGCTCAAGCAGGGACGGAAGTGAGTTGAAACCTCGTTTGGGATAACATCGCTGATCCTGCTGTAGGCGACATTCCAGCTGCAACAACGCCTCGAAGGGCGGCAGAGACCTGCGCAGTACAAAGCCATGTCCGACACCCTTGAGCTTCACGCAAAATTCATCAACGCTGCCGCCCTGAGCCTTCAGGAGCATCCGATGCCTGCTTGGTCGACCGCTCGCAATTCCGCAAGGTCACTCCTCGCCCAAGCTTTTCGAGCCGACGGGCATGAGATCATCCACGGCATGCTAGCCTTGGCTGCGATAGCTTTCGAAGAGAAGAAACGACATCAAAAAGCGAAGAAAGCGAAGGGCGACGTCCCGCCTCCAGTGCCCGTCGATCTTTCACATCTTCCTGTGATCCGGAAGGAGCTATGGGCCAGGACATACGACGCGGCATTGCCAGCGGACGTGGCTGGCGCGGCGATCCTCATGAATTCGATAGCACCGTTCGCACATATCGATAAGCTAGATAGGCACGAAGTCTGGGCATATGACGAGGTTGCCAAGGTTGTCAAGGAGGATGACTGGACTGCCTCGATCCGGGCGATAAACGTTGGCCTGGAAAACACCCGTCACTCGTTCGCTACAGCTTTGGAGTTGATTTCGCTGCAGTCCAACGAGGCCCTTATCCGAAGCCTTTGGCGACAGGAAGGGGTCGCCAAGTCCGCTATTATACTCCTGCTCTCGCCAGTCGAAGAGATACATGATCCCGTCATAAGCCTTGTTCAGCATTCTTTCGAGGACGTCGATGATCGAGGTGATTGCTTCCACGTCCTCCTCAAGAATCACCCAGACGTCGCAATTGAGGGTTTGACCGAATTCCTGCAGACCTTCATCGAGACCGCTCGCATCACCCCTGACTCATGCGGATTAGCCAAGTGGCTCGTTCGTTGTTTCACCGACGTTCTCGAAGCGCTTTGCGGGTCTACGGAGTCGTCCGAGCCACTCCTCCAGTATCAGGCATTCTTATCTTCACACTCGGATGGCCGACCAATGAATCGGAGAATCAGTGACCTCTGGCATCTCATGACGACGTCGCTTGCCGTCATCTTCAAGCGGACTCCGACATGGGCTACATTGTATGCCAGCGAGATCATGGTCGACTGGATGCGTGATGCCCTCATATTCGGTCGCCAGATGACTGAATACATCCGCGCGTTCGAAGCGGCCGCGCTCGGGCAAAGCGCCAGCAATGCGAACTTTAGCGAGATGATCGAGTCTCCGGCAAAGACAACATCGGTGGGTAAGATGCTCGTGCATAAGCTGGAAGTCGTGCTCGAGGATCTGGTCTCGTGGCTTCGGCTGACCGAGTGAGTTGCACGATCACTTTCTCTCCTCTACTGACGCAGATCAAGTCTCGAAACCCTGCATCAGACGTTCGAGCTGATCAAGACAATACTTGGCCGGATCAACAAGTCAAACCCGGACCTATCGAAAGCACCGAAACTTGAGGCCACTTTATGCGAAATTGACAAGTTTTCGCGTCGGGCGGGGAAGAACTACCGTACAAGGCTATCCGACGATCTCTTGTCCGAGCTCGCGGACCTGCTCGTACCCTTCGACCTGGACCTCACCATCGACGATGAGGTGCGATATGTCAGAACGGTCGACCGGCCTTCCGCTAGCGTCACGCCCGATGTTGAGCCGACAGGGGGAAAAGTTGGGGCTCCTAGAGTGGACGACGTCAAACACTCAACGGCGAAGAACGCATTCGAGGAGATGATGAAGAAGGCATCGAGCAGTAAAGGGCCAGCTGCGTCCGCGGCACAAAGATCGAAGGCGGCAAAGCCTGCGAGTGGCTCCTCGAAGCAGGCATCGATCGACGTCGACGACTTTGATGACGATTTCTTGAGCACTATATCGAAATCTGATCTCGACATCATCGAGAAGCGGGCTCGACTCTCGACTGGTCTGCCTTCGGCTCCGCTCTCATCATTACCACAATCACAAAACACTTATCGGCCGCCTCAGCCATCGGGCAACATCAGCCTCAATGCCGTTCCGAAGCGCGTGGTGGCCAGGCGAGTTGGCGGAACCGGCTTTAAATCGGAGGTGATGAGGAATCTCCGATTTGAGCATCGTCAGCAGATCACTGAACGCAAGCGGACCGAGATTGGCGGCATCGCGCCGCGGCTGCCGGCTGCGTCCGCCCTTGGCACAGGACTAGGTGCATATCAGGGTGAGCGACGGAAGATCCAGCCTGTCGAGAGCTCGGGATCCAGCGCTTCTGATACATCCGCAGACGAGGAGAATCAGGGCATCTCAGCCTTGGTACGCCGACAAAAGTCCCCAAAGAACTTGGCGAGAATATTACCAGTCGAGCATCGGCGTCCCATCAAGATACTCGGAAGCTCAATCGCCGATGTTGTACGACAGCGCGAAGACCGTCGAGCCAGTCAGCATGCAATCAAGCACCGTCTTCGACCGGATCTCAACCCTCTGTACCGCTACGTTTTAGCCTGGAACCCTGATCATGCTGGGCCCATGGCTCCGCATCCCCAAAAACACGCAGCAGAACTCGCAGCCCTTGAACCAGTACCTACGACCTTTGCGAGCAGCAAGTATTACGAGCAGATCATGTTGCCCCTCTATCTTCAGGAGCTCTGGTCGCAATGCATCAAGCAGAAGCCAACCTCTCCGCCGCTCTCTGTGGAGATCTCGACCCGGACCTACGAGGACGATTTTCTCGACATCGAGCTCACTGTGCAAGGCAATGTTCCGTTTGATTTCTATGCCAATGAGTCAGATGTGGTAACACTTCGCAAGCCAGGCGCACGGCCAGTATTCGCGAAGGTCCAGGGCTTCCGGAAGAAGTTCAAAGAAACAGGTCTGAAGGTCCGCATAATGGTGGTGACCGACCAGAAGGAGTTGGCTGGGAAATCTAGGTGGCAGCTACAGAAGCATCTCTCGTTAGGGCAAAGAATCGTCACCCAGATTTTGCTGACAATGCGGGTAGATTGAGCACAGCTTTTCGAGAATTCGCCGCTCTCCGCGGTCTCCCATTTTACGAGCACGAGATGCTCGCGGACATCTTGGCGGCTCGCAGTGCTGTCATGCCGCGTATTTCGGAACAAGCTGTAGATAACGCCAAGAAGGCATTCGACGTCAACGAGCCACAAGCACGCGCGATTCTGGGTGCCATGGACGTGCGGGGCTTTGCGTTGATACAAGGGTAAGTATCGTGATCGTTCGCTCATGAGGAGCTGATTTGTCTCATACAGCCCACCCGGCACAGGGAAGACCAAGACGATCAGCGGGCTTGTGGGCAGGTTCATGTCGGACCGCTCTTCGAACATTCCCACCGCTGGTGAAAAGTCGAGCAAGGTCAAGCTGCTCGTTTGCGCGCCGTCCAATGCCGCTATTGATGAGGTCTGCAAGCGCTTGATGAATGGCGTCCCCAGCTCTAATGGCGGGCGGCACAATCCCATCATCGTTCGTATCGGTATCGACTCGTCCGTCAACATCGCTGTCAAAGACATATCACTCGACAGCCTAGTCGAAGCACGCGTGAATTCCGAGACCTCAGCCAAGAACGGGGGAGGCGGATATTACGCTCGCATTCAGGCTGAGCTGGACGACGTGAAACAGGCGATTCGGCTGAAGCAGGATGAGCTCAAGGATGTACAAGGACATGATGAGAAGCGGAAGACAGTGGAGAACGAGTATCACACATTGATCACCCGCCGCACGCAGCTCGGACAGCAGTCTTCCAAGGCTAAGGATGCCGCGCGTGACGCTACCCGTCATCTCGAGGGCGCCCGCCGTGCTGCCCGGGATGCGGTCTTGAACGAAGCCGACATCATATGTGCCACATTGTCCAGTGCAGGCCAGGATTCATTAGCACCGTACACTTTCGAGACAGTCATCATCGACGAAGCAGCTCAGGCGATCGAGATGAGTTGCTTGATCCCGCTCAAGTACGGATGCAAGCGGTGCATCATGGTTGGAGGTGAGCGTTCCCCTCAAACCGTGAACCAATCTGACAGATCTATTCAGACCCCAATCAGTTGCCACCGACGACCTTCAGTTGCGATGCAGAACGCCTGCACTACAACGAGAGTCTCTTCGTCCGAATCGCCAAGCAGAATCCGTCGAATGTACAGCTGCTCAGGTGAGTGTCTTTGCGAGAGATTGGAACTCTTGCTGAAGATTCTCAGCATCCAATACCGTATGCATCCAAACATCTCCGAGCTCCCTTCGAAAGTCTTCTACAACGGTCACCTCAAGGATGGTCCCGATATGGCGAGAAACACTGCGGCTCTCTGGCATGCTCGGAATGTCTATGGACCCTACCGCTTTTTCAATGTTGAGGGCATCGAGATGAAAGCCGGCACCTCGACCAAAAATCCGCAGGAAGCGCTCGTCGCGGTCGAGCTGTATCGCCGCCTCGAGGCGGACTTCGGCTCGAAGGTCAATCTCGCGCTCAGGATCGGGGTCATCACGATGTACAAGGAGCAGTTATGGGAGATGAAACGGAAATTCACGGACGCATTTGGACCTGTCATCCTGGAGAAGATCGAGTGAGTCGTATACGAACTCTCTGAATCTCCTGGCTGATGCCTGATCAAGGTTCAATACCGTAGACGGGTTTCAGGGTCAGGAAAAGGATATCATCATCCTCTCTTGCGTTCGATCAGGTCCGAATCTCCGTTCTATCGGTTTCCTCAAAGACGCTCGGCGTATGAATGTCGCTCTCACTCGTGCCAAAAGCTCTCTCTTCGTAATTGGCAATGGCCCGACGCTCGAGCGAAGTGACGAGAGGTGGAGGACCATCGTAGGCGATGCAAGGCAGCGAGGCTTTTTCGTCAACGTATATTGCTAGATCCATGCGAGCCGTTTCGATTTGCTGATTGTCGATACCGCAGTACGGCCCGACTACCTTCGCTCCGGAAGCCAATGAGTCTCCCTACAGGAAGATCAAGAAAGAGCGGCCTCCCACACCCTCCAAGAAACCATCTATCCCGACGAGTCCAGCACATCACGTCGATGCCAAACCGCCAAAACTGCTCGTCGCGGAGCTCAAGCGGAAATCCAGCCTGGATTTGGCAAAGAGAGTGGAAAAGAGGATGGAGGTCGAGGACGACGTGAAAGCTAGTGGCCGCCCTCTTGTCGCCAAAAAGGTCAGCTCATCGCAGACACCGGTTGGAAAAGCGAAGGAGCCCAAATTGCCACCGGTCGGCACTCGAGCCGATCGTCAGCAGCCCTCTGCTTCGTCCTCGTCGCCTGCGCCAAAATACAAAGGTCTCCCACCGTCAAATCCAGCTCCGCCACATGGCATGCCGCCAGCTCGTCCAGCCGAGGATATCTTGTTCATCAAGAAGAAGAAGGTCAGCCTTCCCTTCTACAAGCATTTTCTTAGGCTGATATGTCGCATTGCGAAGAGAAACAAAGCTGGAGGCCCAAATGGCGCTGTCCCAGGCGTTCGTGCTGCCATCAATGACCGTCTCCATGGTCGCCAATGATTCCTCGAGCACTCCCGTCGACACATTCCGCCATCACTCCATGGCATCAGCCTTGCATCACATCATCAGAGCCAACCCATGTCAACTCGAAATTCACCATCCTTTCATACTACCAAACTCGGCATCTCAGCATAAACCATCACATCTTGTATGTCGCCTGTCCGATACCCAGCACTGTCATGCCTTTCTCCTCAGTCCCTTACACATAGCCCCATTTCTAGCTGCATATCCATTGATCATCGGCGAAGAGCACAAATGGTACAGCTTATATACTCATGACTACCTGGCTTGCCTGCGGATGGATACAGAGGCAGGAGACGGTCATCACTCAAGCAGCTCCTTCTCCTCCACGCTCAGTCCACTTCCCTCACCAGCCTTTAGCGCCGCTTCCTTCATCTGCTTTCTCTTCGCCCGGTCCCTTGCATGCTTCTCCCGTTCCTCAGGCCTTAGGTCCTCCAATCTCTTTGACTTCCTGTCCTTTCCACTGGCTCTCTCCGCTTCCGCTTGGCGATTCCCCATTGCTCTGTCGTACTTCTTACGATCTTCCGGCGTCAGATCCTGAAGACTCCGCGATTGCCTTGACGTCCGTTGCGCCTTGGCTCGCTCGTACTTCTCCCGCGGCCCCGTCGTTATATTCTCCAGACTCTTCGGCTTCCCAGTCGGATCTGACGGAGGTGGCGACTCTTTCTTGCGCTTCGCCATTGCTTTCTCGTATTTCTCCCGTTGCTCTGGTGTGAGGTCTCCGAGACTCATCTGCTCGCCCTTCGAGGCCGTCGCCTGCCTACGCTTAGCCTTCACCAACCTGAATTCTTCTCGCTCCTCAGGCGTCATGTCATCTGACCGTCTCCCTTTGGGAACTTCAGCTGCGTCCTCTTCACCCTGGGCGTCGTTCTCGGAAATAGCTCGGGGCTTCTCCCGCTTCGCTCTGGCCCACTCATACTTCTCCTGAGCTTGAGGCGACACATCCTTGGGATCCTCCGCTGAAACCGATGATTTAGCTTTCCGCCTCACTTTCCCTTCGTGACAAGCTTCTTTGGGAGCCGCAGCGCAGTCGAAATCCTCCCTCATCTTCGGTGACAAGTCCTCTAGGTATTGGACTCTCGCCGACGAGGACTTCGTGTCATTGGATGATCTCGTCTTCGTGTCTTGATCTGTAGAACGTTTCTTTGCCATCGCTCGTTCGTACTTCTCCCTCTGCTCAGGAGTCATGTCTTCTAAGTCCTCCAGCTTCTTCGATGCTCCTGTACCCTCGTCGGAGTTCTTTGCAGCAGCTGCCTTCTTTGCCTTGGCTTTCTCCATCTTTCCTCGCACTTCCGGTGATATCTCAGGCTCTTTCGAGCGGGAAGAGGCTTTAGCCGCCTTGTCTGTGTCAGCGCTGCCCGCTAAGGTCGATGAGCCGGTAGAGGTAGACGGCGGCCCGGCTGAGGTGGTTTGGCCCCCTTGCAATGCCTTTCGGGCGTTGATGTACTGCCATGCAAAGAAGGCGAGAAGCAGGACACCGAACTGCTGATGGACTGAACGGTTGATTCAGCTTACCTCCAAATACGGACATGTCCGGCCAGGACGGACCATAGTATAGTAGGACGCAGAGCAGTCCTTGGCTCGTATGCGTTGCCTTCTGACTGTGTCCCCGTCAGCAATGGCTGATGCGTATATAAAATGGGTAGCTCACACCTGTGGATCGACCGGGACAGGACGTGGTGGACCCGGCATGGTCGATTGGGAGGATTTCTTGGCTTTTGCCTCAGCTTCGGCTCTGTCCCGAGTTTTCTGTTTTGCTTCGGCTTCGGCTCTCAAGTCGGCCGTTTGCTTCTCCTTGCTTGTAGACACCTCCTTTACTTTCTCGGGGTCAGGAACTTTCTTCTTGTCTTTGTCGTCTCTCGCTTCACCCTTTGTTACCGCTTCCGCCGAGCTGGAGGCACCTCTGCTTTCGGACTTCGCCTTTGTCTCGCCTTCCTTCTGTTTCTTTGGATCCGCATCGACGGACTCATCCTCCATCTTTCCTTTCTCCTCATCCAATCCCTCCGTCTTCGCCTTCGCCTCGTTCTTCCCCTGCTTGTTATCCTGTCCGTTTTCATCTTCCTCCGGCCCATCCGCCGGGACTTTCAGTATCGCAGGAGGCGCCATAATATGATCCACGTTCTTCGGCACATTATCCCACCAAAGATTGTTCCTCGGATCATGCGGCTTCGGATGGAACCCATGAGGGAAGGGGACGAGGGCGGGTCTATACCCGCGCATGGTCATGAAATGGTTATGGTGAATGTTCTTGGTCTGACGTGGTTTCTTCTTCGATTTCTTGAGAACGGATTTGAGGGGACGGTAGTCGCCTGCCATTAGGGGATCATCGTCGCTGTTGGCGGCATCAGGCCCCGGGGCGCTAGTCGGGTCTAATGTGTCATCGGTCGTTTCAGGATCCTCGGCGGCTGAAGTCTTGGTAGATTCGGATCGGGACTTCGCATCCGTTAGCTCAAAAGGTCGCTCGCCCTCTGCTCGCTGCTTGCCTTTGCCGGATCTATTGGTCAAATCAGCACTTTATATTGCCAAAGCCTATACTCACCCTTCGCTTGAGGTCTTGGCCTTAGAATCGCTTTTCAGCTTCTCGCTTGTCGAAAAGCTTTTTGATTCGCTCGTCTTGACTCTCGGCGCCCGTTCCGAATGCGTAAGATTCTCTCGACTACTTATGAGAGGTTCTTCCGCCACTTTGTCCTCGGTTGTTCCGTTTCCGTCATCAGCTTCGGCTTCTCTGCTCCTCTCAGCACCCGCTGCTTTAGCAGCTTCCCGCCTGGCCCGCTCCTTGTCTCTGTCCTTGGCTTTAGGCTTCTCCGACCCCTCCACCTCCTCCTTCTCCCTCTTCTTCTCCTTCTTGGCTTCAGATTTCTCCTGATCTCCTTCCTGCTCGCCTGGCTTTTGCTGCAGTTTCTGATCCTTTCTCTGCTTCGCCTTTCCCCTCGCCATAGCCTCTTTCTCGGCGGAAGGATCGTTCTCCTTCGGCGCTTCCTTCTTCCGCGGACGTTCTGCGACTTCGCCGCTTTCTGATTTGCCCGGCTTGTCCTCAGTGCTGGTCTTTGACTTTCGAGGGCGATCGTTCTCAGGAGATTCTCGCGGGCTCGCATGCGTATTCGTGGAAGGCTGAGACCGGTTCTGCCATGGTGGCCAGAATACATGCCACGATTCTTTGAGCCGGCAGATCAGGTCAACCGGTATGAGCGAGTAAGCGATATTGATCCCCATCCCGATGAGAGCAAGCGTGATTGGGTTGACGTGCCACCCGTCCGTTCCGGGAAGTAACTCATTGAGGAAGGCCAGCATGCTGTGCTGAGTTGTGCCTCGTGGTACGGCCTCGGTCAACGCGCCTCTCGACGAAGCAGGGAGCGTGGCGTTTGAGCTTGCTGGAACAAACGTGGGACCGGAAGTCCAGAACGCGGGAGGTGCTTGCAATGCCAAACCGATGATCACCACTGCCGCAACGAACTGCTCGAGTGGGCCAAAAATGCTTGTCATCAGCTGGTGAAAGGGTTTCAAGCTTACTTGTCATTGCTTCCGTCTAACCACCCTTTAACGGATTCAGATATTTGCCGCTGGTAATGAGGGATCAGTAGCAGTGGGCGTAAGAAGATCGGCAGCTCCATCTTTGGAAACTCCGTCTTGTGCTTCGGGGATGTTGATGCAGTCGTCCGTGCTCGCAGCGGATGATATCAGCTTGCGGGGCGTGGTGAGAAAGGATCAGATGAGAAAGGATAGGCTTGTATGGTCTTATTGGGGACGCTTTACCCGAAGTTCCGTGTCAACGTTTGTTTCGAGGGGCTCAAAGGCCCGGTACAGGTGCGTCAGTGCGACGAGATGTGGGACGTTCCGTACTAGTGTCGCACGGATTGTCCATGAGATCTAGCGCTTCAAGAAACAAGCTCGGATCTGGCGAAGCCGAGGAATTGGTGAACATACCTGAGGTGAACGATGATTCGACTCACATTCTCTCGACCGCTGGTCCTCAATCAGACCTCTCTCGTCAGTGCAAGACGCCTTGTACAGCATTCATCCGGGTGAGGGTGAGTCTAAGCGAACAAGATCGGAATCAGCGGCCCCCAAGTCCCGCTGACGTAAACTGATAACGGTTGCGGATACCCACGTCACCGAGGACAATCAAGGATTCGACGTTTCTCCACTGATCTCTTCAACTTTTATTCCTCCTCACTCCTTGAGTGATGAGGCTTGGATGATCCCTCTCTCTACGTATGCGTCTGGGGCGTTTGAATTTTGGTGATTTTCCATTCTTCTTTCGCTTCGATTTTCTTTTATCTGCATGGTCCAACTTCGCCCGTTCCACTTCCCTTCTCTCTTCGAACAGGTGAGTCAATCAATCGACCTAGGCGGCACATATGTCTCTGGTGGCTGACGTGATCAATGTAGGACCTCTCGAGAGACCCCCACTCCAGATACCCAGAGCACCGTCATGACCAATCCACCATACCCTCTGCATGATATCCCGTTCCAGAAGACCTCCTCTCAATGGCATCAAACCCTGCCTGGCGACACCGAAATCTTCGCAAGTCCTGACGCTTATCAACAATGGAATGCAACCGGAAGGCCATTCCGACCTCCTGCCGATACCCCGCGCCAGCGGAACCCGCAAGATTCGTGGAAACCGATCATGAGCGGTGAAATGGAAAGTTGGAGCTACTCGACGCCCGAAGCGAGGGAACCTATCCAGGGCTTCCAGAGGCGTGGATACCAATCTAGTCCGAACGGCTCGTCAGCCTCACGGGCTATTTCGCCCCCGCGGCAAGGAGGCCTTTCCTCACCGGCTGGATTCCAACATACCGCCTATGTCCCTCCGCGGCGACGCGGCATGGCGCCCTTCCCGCCGACTCTGCCGCCTGGTACTCAGCCTGTGTCGAACCGTACTCCAGCGAATATCCCGTTCATTCCCTTCAACTCGTCCTCATCCGGAGGAAGCCGCGAATATACTCCAGCGTCTCCGTTTGTCGTGAAGCTCCCGCCCGCGCCATACATCGAGCTGTCGAAGCGAAGCAAAGCGAACAGCTCTTCAGACAAGATCGTCGCAAAGCTTCTTGTCCTCGACCTCAATGGTACCCTGATCTACCGTAGTGCATCCAGGCAGTCTGGCAACAGGCGGAAAGCCTACCCCCGGCCGTACCTATCCTGCTTCCTCGAGTACCTCTTCCTGCCTGAGCCCTGGGACAGCGACAAACCTCCGGTCAGGCCTTGGGAGGTCTTCGTCTGGTCATCGGCGCAGCCAATCAACGTCCGCGCCATGGTGGAGTTTGGGTTCGGGAAGAAGTGGATTGAGGGAGTCTACGAGCCGGAGTCGGAAACGGGCAGGGCTGCGAGGGAACAGAATGGAGAGGGACGGCTGCTTGGAGTTTGGGCCAGGGACAGAATGGGGCTGCATGAGGCCGATTACGGTGAGATACTCCTTCGGGGCTCGAGCTCATTCGGATCCAGCCCGAAAGGTTCAGACCGTGAAGGATTTGCGCAAGCCTATCGAACACCTTAAGCACCCAGACCAAGAGAACCCTGACCGACCAGCCCATCGATTCGACGAGCGTACCACGCTTCTCTTGGACGACTCGCCTCGAAAAGCCGCATTCCAGCCTTGGAGCCAGATCGTCGTTCCCGAATATGACAAAGCGGAGTATCAATCTAGCAAAGCCGCCGCCCTGCACTTCGAGGAAGACGGATTTGCAGATCGTTCTGGGATGGACGAGATCTTGCTGGGCGTCGTCGGCCTCCTTGAAGAGCTCAGGAGTGTGGAAAATGTCCCGGCTTGGGTGCGCGCGGGTGGCCTGACCCGCCAAAAAGACGTCGCCAAGATTGGCGTCGAAGTCCAGAGCGCCGGGGCTGAATGGATTACTGCAGAAGAGCCGACTTTACATCGTCTACCGTCTCACGAATCCTTTTCGCATTGGTACCAAACCCCTGCGGTCCTCCATTACTGGACCGAGCGCGGCAGACAGGCCCTCATTAGAAAGGGCATCGAGATAAATAGCGGGATCGACGTCAACTCGCTCGACTCACCAGCGCCGCTGCCACGCTTCATCCCGCCATACATGAATCATGCGAGCTCCCCGAGCGAGATCAACAATTTTTCCCGTGCTCTCAAGAACGCCCCGAAACCCCGGCCTCGCCAACGATGGTCGCCATCCAGGCCAGCGTCCGCTGAACCAGAGGACCAGAACGAGCCTTCACCAATCCTCAAAGGCCAGTCTCCTCTCCCCCAACAAGTGCGCAGGCCGTACTCCACAGCAACACTTATACATGAGGCCGACTTCTCAGCAGCCGCGCTAGCTAGCGTTCATATCGATCAATGGCGTACGTTTCGTGCCGTCGACGTTTCCCGATATCTGGCAGACGTCGCTGACCGCCCCTCTCCTCTCGATGAGCAGCGCCGCGCCCTCCTCCTGCAAGCCGTTGAGGTCCTCCAATCCCTGGCGCCCGATTCGACTTTCGACGATCCCTCGCCGAGCGCGAAGTTGGCCGAACAAGGTTTCTTTCCCAACATGTGCGATACATGCACTCTGACTGCTGGACACGGGGCGACGAAGCGGCGCAACGAAGGGGTGCGGGCTGCAGCAACGGTCATCGGTCTCATGGCCGACAAAGTGACGGCACCCCCGGGGAAAGCGAAGAAAGTGCCACGGAAGATCGCAAAGGCCAAAAGGGGGCCTACCTCCGGAAAGATCAAGAAGGGGCCTACGAAAAGATTGCCGGGAAAAGCCAAGAAGACGGCTGCTCCCGGCACGAATCAGCAGCCCATCTCCCGAGATCCCACTTGGGGCAAGCCGACAATGTCCGGGCAGATTGTGCCGACTACCCAGCCCCTTGTAGGTCAGCAGGCAGTGCGCAGCAAAGAGACCACTCTTGAAGCAGCTACGTCAGCTCGAGGCGATCAGAAAGTCGCGGTATTTGCGCCTTCGCCTGAGAGCCAGAATAGTACTCAGCTTGAACCGCACAAAGTGGATCTGCCATTCGAGTTCTTGGAGCCGAGCCTCCGACTCAAATACCAAGGACTGGCGATGGAGGTGCGGCGACTACAAGTCAATCTCGATACTGACACGAGATTGGCTACTCGCATGGCGCAGCAAGGGAAGCAGGTGCCGAGCTACAACGGAGTCCTGACAAACAATACCGCCAAACGGCAGAACCGTGAGAATCATCTGGCGAGCACGTTAGCTCGTCTACCGGAACCAGTCAGAGATAGCTTGCTCCGCGGCGATCTACCGACATCAACCTCAGATGGCGCTCCATTTGGCACAAGTACGGCGCAGATGTCCTCCGGCGTCTCAACGATTCAGTCTTCGTCTGCCTCTGAGAGTCTCGGCATGAAGCCTTCGAGGCATTTGAAGGCTTCGAAATGCAATCGAGAGGCATCGGCTTGTGTGTGCCGCTGGGAAGCAGAGGTCGGAGGGAACAAAGCGGGACCATCGAACGTGAACGGAGCAGATTCGGAGCAGATGGATCTGCCCCAGCAAGGTGTTTGGAAATCCTTACCGAGGGGAGCCAAGAACCGAGGCAGAGTGGCGATGCACGAAACCGTCAACAAGCTTGGGACCTTTGACGACGGAGACGAGTTTAAGACGAAGCCGGGCCCGAGTCTGCGGACGCGGTCGAGGTCCCTTGCCGAATCGGTCTCGACTGGGGAGAAGCGGAGACGAGATGCGATGGCCTCTCAAGCGGAGGAGCGGGAGTTAGCGGACGACGAGGTTGCGGAGATCCTATTCTCGTGGCCGGACATCCCCGTGGCGGGCGAGGTCGAGGAGTAAGCGGCGACGGGAGGCAGAGGCTGTACTAGCATGAGAGACGAGCATACACGCAAAACCTTCACGACCTTTATGAACCATGCATTATGTCTATGTCTTCCCCTTCAGCATTTCCCCTACTAATTTGCCAATCTCTTTCCGGTCCACAGCCTGTCCTGCGTCGCCCACCTTTTCCAAAACAGCCTTCATGACGGCTCCTATGGCATCTTTACTTCCCCGCGTCTCGTCGCTGAGAATGTCAATGGCTTCTTGGATGGTCCTCGTCATGATCTCGGTGGAGGGTGACTGTGGGAGGAAGGATTGGAGGAGAGCGATCTCGGATTGGAGGTTCTGGTGCATCTCGGGATGAGGAGAAGGTGATGAGGGGGAGTACGATTCGGCTGCTTGCGTCTGACCCTCCATCAGCATTAGTATCATCCATTTGGAGGCAGATGACCGACTCGATTGGCAATTCCTTTCCGTAATGTCTGGATCACAACCGACTCGGCCAGTCCTTCCGTAGGGGTCGGAGAGGATTTGGAAGCGTAAGTCACGTCGGCTAGTATCGCCTTCTCGCGTCAGCCTTCTGGGTCCCAGTCAGAAGGTGAGGAGGATGGAGATCACCTTGAGGCAAGCAGCCGCGGGCCGGTCTTTAGACTTCATGGCATCTTTGAGGGATTGGCGGAGGCGGGGCTCGACTGCGGAGGGCTTGGTGTCGAGGACAAGGGGATGAGGGTGGAAGGATCGGGATACCAAAAGCCGAGGGAGTCTCGTCCGGGTGAGCTGCGGTACGAAGCGGTGGGTCGACATGTTCAGTGGTGTCGACCCGGATCAAGGCGGACGTGTGAGCGCTGAAACCTCCAGATTGCAAAAGAACAGATTTTGGTTCCGTGAAAGGTGATGGTGGAGGTATCTCCAGTATCCATCTTCTTCTCATTCACCTAACCCCTTCTCTCATTCCCCATCACCTATCCATGTCCGATACTTGTCCACATCCCCAAAGCTCCCCGTGGACCTTCACCCAAGGCCTCATCCTTGGTCAACTTTCATTCCTCGTCCTCGTCCTCCTCTTTGTCCGATATGTCGTCTTCTCGCCTAGTGAGCAGCTCGATGAGGAGGGGTGGAAACGGCGGCGCTCCGAGCGCCACAAGGTATCCTCTCAAACTGACGGTGCTGGGAGCGCTCTACTGATATGGAGGGTGCAGCGAGCCGTGCTCTCGACCACAGGTGTTCCCGCGCCGCTGCCTAGCCTGTTATTGGGAAAGACGGGATACGACATGGCGACCCACCCCGCCGAGTCGACCGATTGGCTGAATGTACTCTTCTCTCAGGTCAGTCTCCCCGCACAGCCCGCGATGAGCAGGGATTGACGTGAACAGGTGATTCAAGGATATCGAAACGACCTGCTCTCGGCTGGCGGCGAGGAAGGGGCGAGACAGAGGGTCGAGAGGTGGTTGAATCCCGATGGAGGGGGGATGAGCTGGCTCGTGGGTTCCACTCACTATCGCCACAAAAGCCCTGCGGGGCTGTCGTGTGCATGGGATCGGAGCTGATAAGAGTGTAGGATCCGATCCACGTTACGGCTCTCTCGCTGGGGAATTCATTCCCGTTGCTGTCACACGCGAGGATACGGCCGGCCGATGGACACGGACGAATTGTGGGTCCTTGCTCAGCTTCTCGTTATCCGGCGTACCTCGTCCTGGACTTGGCGAGGCGCGTTGCGCCACACAAGCTGACGTACTTCAGCGCGCCGAGATCGATGTCGACTACCTTGACTCGCTCTCACTTTCCATCTCTACGGCTGTACTCGCCAATATCCCGAGACCGAGATTCGCGGTGCTACCTGTGTCACTTGGAGTAGAGCTGGCATCGATCGGAGGGACTGTGAGTTGCGGTCATCTTTGCTGAACTTCGGCGTCGCTCGAAGGAAATCCTTAGCCGGGAGAGCTGACGGGTCATCATTGGTAGCTAAGTATTCAGATTCACGATCCAGTGAAGGAGCAACAACATTTGCATGCGTGCCTGTTGCCAGACTTTCACTTGAACCTCAAAACGACAAGCTTGTTGGGGAGCAGAGCAAAGCTGCAAGGTAGGTTGGCGCTCTTGGCTCGTGCTCTATTTAGCTCAAAATGCTGATGACGTCGCATAGACATTCCCAAGCTGGAGCAGCTCATCCTATCTCGCCTCCGCGCCGTCATCCAAGATCGACTCGTTTATCCTAACCATCTCACACTAGCTCTTCCTCGCTTCCTTTCCTCCTCCGTATCCCCGACTCCGATCATCAACGATATTGGCGAATCCGCGGTCACGGCAATGGGTGATGCGATGAAACAAGGGTTCAGCCAGATCGTGGGGGACATCAGCGGCGGAATCACCAGTCAGACAGATGTCGACTCGTACGGCAGTATGATCGCCCCCGAGCCTGCTGTGAACTCGCGTATCAGCCAGAAGAGAATACCCATGCCTGCTGGCTTCCCTCATTCCGCATACGCATCTTCATCATCCAACACTCCCCTCCAAACGCCAGGGCTTTCACAAGTCAGGCGGCCCTCGCATCAGCCAGGCATTACCCAACCATCCTTCTCTTCTGCTCAGTCCACCCATCGTATTCCTCAAGCTGCAAGGCAGGCACGTACGACCTCGACTGCGCCGAGCATTGCGGGTCAAAGTCAGAGCAACTTCCGCTTTCGAGGTCAATTTGCATCACAGCCTGGAACACCGGGCCCTGCGATCGGTTCAGGGATGTATAGCGAGGCCGAGGCGCGGAGAGTGGGGGTGCTGAATTCGCGTGCTGGCTGAGACTATGCATGATTCAATGACTTGACCTCGATCACGATATCGATGTCAACGCCAGAACAATAGTGATGACTTCTGTCCCCCAGCGTACTCTCCTCGATATCGGTCTCAACCACCCAGACACATATAGACACGATCGATAGTGCAACATCAGGCGTTGAGGCTCGTCCCCTCGGCAAGCGTGCCGGTACGAAAGAGGTGGAAGGAAGGAAGCAGGAGGGTCATGACCCGGAGCTAAATCCTGTCGACCCGCAAACAACCGTCGCTGCCGACATCGACCGTACCCGTACTCAAACGTCTACCCACTCCGAACGACATGATTCGACGACCGACTCTGCCATACCCCTTCGTTTCCCCGACGTCGCTCGGACGACAACTGCTGCTTCCTCTATTCCCTCCTCTGCCTTTCCTACACAAACCAAATGTGGCTTGTCGTCGTCGTTGGCCGTATCGCTGCCGTCTTCTTACCCATCTCGTCGGTCCCACCTCTGATCTCAAGCACCGTTCCGTCTGCTGACGTTCCCGCTCCGCTCGAACATCTTCGTCCCTGCCATTCGTACGCGCCGACCGTTTGCGGCAGAGCATAGCGAGCTGACTTGATGATCCCTGCCACACTCGCCATAGCCTTCAACAAGACCGAAGAGGACATCTCGCTAGCAGCGACCATCTACCTCGTCTTCCAAGCTCTCACCCCCTCCCTCTCTGGTTCCGTTTGGACGGAGACCGGTGTATATCGGTACTTTGATGATTCACATGGCCGCGGATATCGGACTTGGCCCGCTGCCGACTCGCGCGTCTTGGGCACTCCTGCGCTCTCCAGGTGGGTGACCATCCTAATCCAATGGTTTCTGTGGCTGACAGAGGGATAGGCTACCGGTGGCTCCGCGGTCATAGCTATCGGTGCGAAATGCGTTGCCGACGTAGCCGAACCGAGAGAACGAGGCAAATTCATGGGGATCTATGAAGTCGTAGCTCTCTTTGGACCTGCATTCGGTCCCTCGATCGGTGGGATTGGCGGATACGCTGGGTTGGAGATCGATCGTTTGGGTTCTTGACCATCACGACGGGAGTGGTGCTCGTGCCTGTCATTTTGTCGGTCTTTCCCGAGATCGTTTCGCTTTCATATGCTGATTCCTCGCTCAGTATCATGCCAGCGACGCTGTGATCCCTGTGCGGAGACATGAGTATCCCGCCACCGGCAGTGTACTCCAGTCCGATCATGTTGATCAGGTGGAGGAGGATGAAGCGGGAGCTAAGGTGGCGCGCGGGCAGCAAGGGGAACACGTTGAACGACCTCCGCGCAAGAAGGCGAGTAGAGCCGCTTCATTAGCCAAGCAATTGCCTTGTGCTGACGGTTGTTTCGCATCCGTATCAACCTCTATCCGCTTTTATGATCCTCTTTACCCCCGAGATACTGCTTCTCTTCATCTTCGTGTCTTTCCTCTACCTGGAGTTCTTATGTCCTGTGGCTCGCGCCGCCTTCCCTTTATGACCGATTCAGCATCTGACGAAGCCCAGCGTGCTGTTCTCGACATCGCTGAAGGATACATACCAGCTCGATGAACTCAAGATCGGGCTGTGTTACCTGTACGTTCCCCTCGGTGTCACAATTCTCGATTCTCGACGTTCCAGGCTGACGGCGGGTATCCAGGCTGACGGCGGGTATCCAGGCCGAGCGGTGTCAGCGCCATCTGCGCGTCCCCAATCCACGGTCTCCAGATCGACTACCACTACCGTCGCGAAGAGAAACGCGACGGGAGGCGACTATCGCAAGTTCCCAAATACCTTCCGCGTCGATCTGATTCGAATACGGTGCATGTACCCACCCCTTCGTCGGGTGAGTCTCCGTCCAACCTTCCGACCTGAATACGTCGACTGACGGGCGGGGCAGACTGTTCATCGTTGCTTCGACATCTCTTGGATGGTGCTTGAGGCCCACGCCCCGCTTGCTGCCATGCTGGTCGTGAACTGCTTCTTAGGGCTCGGAACCGGGACGATCAATACGAGTATATCCCTCTCCATCTCGCTTGTGTCACGCTGACAGGTTCAGTCACGGTATACGGAATCAACGTCAAGCCAGGCCGAGGCGGCGCCGTCTCCGCTTCGGTAAATCCACCTCTCTTCACTTGAATCTGGATTTTCCTCTGCTGACGTGGATCCAGTTCAACCTAGTCCGATGCCTCTTTGGGGCAATAGGCACCGCCGTCATCCAAGTCATGTACAACCACCTCGGCGCAGGATGGTCCATCACGATCCTCTCTGGCCTTTGCGTCGCGAGTTTGCCGCTGCCTTTCTTGGTGGTTGCCAACGCATAGGGGTGGAGGGATGCGAAGGTCGAGAGGGGGGAGAGGAGGAGGGTGAGAGTGGAGGAGAAGGAGGCGGAGAAGACGCGGGGGAGGGGAGGTACCGAGGCGGAGGCGGGGAGATAGAGCTAGATGCTGGATCTATTGTCATCTCTACATCCTGTAGCCATTACTCCTATTTTTTCAAGGCATTGGACGACGATCATTCGTCATGTATTCCTAGCAGGCGGGCTTTGATATTGCTCTACTCTCTCGGTCCATGGTATCATCATTGAGTAATCATTATAGCGGTATCAATACGAAGAGGAATCGCGGAGACGGCGTGATAAACGAGTAGATGGGCTGTCAATCAGTATCCTGAACTTCTTGCTCGTCGTTTTGAAACGTCGCCTATGTACTGCAGCGACATAAATAACGAGCCATCCTGATCATATCCCTGAGGTGTCTGATTCTGCCCTATAGCCTTCAATGATGTTCAGTGTCTCATCATAATGTGAATAAGCATAAAGGTATCAACAGGCCGCCAAAGTATCCCCAATCTCCCCAACCCTCTACGATCCATCCGCACCCTCGGCGTCGCTCTCCTCGATCTGTAACCCTATTCAGCTTCGGCTACTCCTCGAATGGGTACCACTCACATCGCTCTCATTAGCCGCCCGGACCTTGTTATCGTTCTTCTCCGTCTTCGGCCGTTTACTACCCGACACCGACACCCTCCTTGCCGGATTCGCGGGGAAAAGCGGAGGCAAGCTCGTTACGTCTTTCTTTGTCGGTCTGAAACCCCCTTCCGCTCCCATCGCCGATCTGTCCAGCTCATCTCAGTCTGCGCTTTCGAATAAGGGGGAGGTAGGACTCACTTGGACCAGTAAGTCAAAGTCTGCAGCACGCTCGGCTCCGTCGCGTCGTATCGCATGATCCCACTGACCCACCCATGCGTCCTCTCCTCGTCGAAGCACCCATACACCCAGCGTTGCCAGTCGGTGAGGATCCAGTATCGGCATCCCAAGCGCTTTGTCGCACCCCATGTTCGAGACCAGTACCACGACGCTTTGGACTTGGTTGTGTACTGGTATGGACCCTGATGAGCAATATAACGTCAGCTACTGCCATGTTTGAATGAAGAGGGAGTGGGACCAACGGTAACGACGAACTCATCCCAGTCATGCGAAGAGAAAGCCGCAGAGTTGATCGTCCGGACAACAAGGTGGACGTCCTCCGATCCTTGTCGCATCAGGAGGAATTCGCCAGAACCTTAAAACAGTCAGTCCGTGGTTATGTTTTCTGTAGCCCGACGGCTGATGACGCACAACATCCACGTACCAAGGGGAGATTTGCTGAAACGCCATTGCCAAGCATTCGCCGGCCCGGTCGGAGATTTGGCCGCATGAGAAGAGGGTTCTTCGCCTCCGTCCTATCGATTAATTTCCAGTCAGCTAAGAAGAGAGGATCTGCCCTTCAGGCTCAGGCTACTCACACTCTCGTATCCCGCTCTATCCAGGGCTTCCGCGCCAACAGGTCCGGCTTTCTCGTCCGAGGAGTCGTTGTCAAGGGCATTGAGGACGGATGATACGGCGCCGAGGGGAAGAGTAGATAGGCCTGGTTGTTTCGAGGCGGGACAGGATGGTCGGAGCAGAATTCGAAAGGAGGGTAAGGAGCGGGTCATCAGCGGGTGCGAGCTTTGTTTAAGAGTGAGAGGAACGCGTACATTTCTGCAAGTCGGATGGCGACTTGATGACGGTCGGGATGGTCGTGATAGCCTGGACGAACATGGGATATTTGTGTGCCGGATGCGGTTGCACCGGTTCGGTAGGAAGGGATTTCACATCTGGAAAGAGGTGACATCTGCTCAGCTATGCCTCATCCCAATCGCACTCGTATGCAGCATTTTCGGTCTCTGTGAGGCAGTATCTCACTCACAGTCTGTCGTCAATCGCTCGAACCCATCAATCACCTGTACCCCCTTCAAAGTCCCTTCCGGCCATTCGGCACGAGGACCAGTGCCGCCTGTACCCGGTGGGTACTGCTCGCGAAGGCTCGGGAGGGGGGAAGATAGGTATCTCGCGACTTCGAGAGGTGGTTGGGGCATGATGCTGTGCTATGCTGGACGTTCAAGGGTAGTACCCTTTCCAGAAAGAAGTAGAGAAGGAAGGGATCAACGTGACGTATTTGAGTCCGTAGAATCATCGGGCACGTGGCCTGCCCGAATTAACCCGAGGAACGCCGAGCCGTTCCCCAACACTCGTGGACTTGGACCCGTCAACATCCGGTCTTTGAACGTGCATCCCGATGATTACCGAGACGCCAGTTTCATACTGCGAGGACACCCGACGCTCGAGATGGATTCCACAAGAATCTTAGGAAAGATTGCTAATCCCGAAGCAGGACGTGCACGACGTCTGCCAAAGTAGTTGTCTCCCGGACCGTCTCCTGGGTCTTCTCCTCCTGGTGCGCAATTAAACTCGCCTCGCTATCGGTATCACGAGTCGGTCTTTTCTGAACGTCGGCACGTGTACGATACCCCTGCGATCAGGATCCACAGAGCGAAGGTGAACAAAACGGTTGCGGGGTAACCGTATGAGAATAGGTCAACTTCCACTGTTGGGAATGTAAAGAGAGGGATCCGCGGATCCGGCGTTAATATGTCTCGTCACCTGGTGGGAGCAGTGCGCACCCAAATGAAGGTACAGTACTCGGCTGACATCTTGCTACTTATCACCAAATCCCTTTCTGCGGTGGATTCGGCAATGTCGAGTTGATCCATGAATACTGACCGAATCAGTTTCAATTCCGACATCCACGGGTCAAGGGTACTCACGAGGATGGGCGAACACATACCGGTCACGCCGCCGAGGTAGAAACAAGCGTACTTCAACCCATCCCGTATCGTCCATACCGACAAGCAGATCACCGCGAACATGCAGCAGACCTACGCCGCTTCAGCTTCGAAACCCTTAAATCCGTCGGCGAGTGACTGGCACTTTGGAAGCTCCAGAGGACGTGGTTGCTGACGGTTGCAGCGAGAGTTGTCCCCCAGCCAGGAAGACAGCGCCTGGATGAGATTGACGAATATCGGCAGGACGTTGACGAGTTCGATGGAGAGATCGCCTCCGGTTCTGAGCCAGAGTGACATGTAGCTAACCTAGTATTGGCTCTGGATGCATCATCCTAATAATTACAGATCCTCAACCTTGAAAACATGGGGTCAATGAACCGATAAGCGGTCCCGTACTACGTAGGAAGGCACGCAGATCCACCACATCGGTTGCTCAACGTCTCCTTGACAGTCCTCCAAGTGATCCCGCCGTCCTTCCCACTCTTCCCACCCACTTGCATCCCCTCATCGCCCAACTCAATACTCCCTTTCAGTCAAGAACCACCTCTTCCCCGAATTCGGCAGTCCGGGGCAATCCTACGACCGCGATGGGTAACGTGATCACACCATCCTTGACTCCGTTAAGCGCGGCGGTTATCAAGATTCGATAATCTGCCTATCATGAAGAGCCATCTCCGACCCGCGAGACCGCCGACGCCGGAGAGGTTCTTGTATGCCGCGACCTGGAGGTAGCCCGAGAACATTGCGCCGAGGGGATAGCCCATGACCAGACGCCTTCACGCTTGAATAGCTCTTCTTTACGGCACCAGCTCCCGACTGCGAACGACCCGCTCAGTTCTACTGATAAGGGGAAAGGCTTCAGTGGATTTACGTTTGAGTTGGGTCCGCCGAAAGATGGCACCTCGAACAAGCCGACGAGCGCATGGAGGAGGTACATGTGCCACAGCTTTGTGACGCGCGATTGGGAGAAGGTGAGGACATGCGAGACTACCTCGAGTGTGGGGAGGAGGAAGGGTGCACTGGCAAGGAGAGTCAATGGTGAGACCCCGGCAGGCATATTTGGAGGGGAACGAACAGGGCGGGCTTGGTTCGGAGGGTCATCATCGGGATCTGGCCAACGACGTCTATCGCCAGCGTTAGCGGAATCATCTGTAGTCAGACTCAGGCACACGCAATGCTGTATAGTCTGAGAGATTGAAGATGACCGATATTTAGCTGCGCCAGACAGAGGAAGGACCAGATCGCAGCTCAGACACGCGAAGATCAAGATAGACAGATCCAGCTTCCTCAGCAGCTTCCTCTCAGGAGCAGGGTAGTTCGAGGCTGATCATATCATCAGCGCGAAGTCATAGCGGGACTGAGAACAAGAGGATCCAAGATACTCATCGAAGACATCGACTATGACCACGCCGGTTCTCGTCTTCTGCATGCTACTGACAAGAGCGGACATGCTGAAGACAAGTCGAGGGAAACGAGAATCGTGAATGAGCCAATAATACCCACTGTTTGATGAAGCGGAAGGTCGAGCGTCATCAGTCAAGCGAGATCCATCGTCAGTACGCCTCAAGGTCACGACTGTTGCTCGTGCCTCATTGACATCGGATCCATAATCCGCTTACTCCACCTGCCGCCGCACTTCCGGTCCCCGATGTGTGTGATCTCACGTACCACCCTATCCGCGTAAAGGATTCCAATCGCACGCACTAAACGATAGCAGCAGACTGAGAACAAGATTCCACTGCTCGGCGCCTCGCCGATGTGCCTGAGCACGATAAATCGATTACCCATCGTACTTGATCCTGTTGTGACTTATGATGGATGCATAAGATAGATACAAGCGAAATGAAGTTGTTTCCACTATGAACGAAGGCGTCGCGTCGCGAGCTTATCCGAGCCTTCCAACACTATCGACCTAGCCAAGTTCGGGACACCAGAGGGCAATCGTGAATGCGCTTGCCGATATCCTGATCAACTCCATTCGAACCAAAGGTCACCAACTTCGGAACCGACCAATCCCGTGTCGAGCGACAACTCCCGCTCGGTCAGGCGTTCTACGAGTTGCTTTTGGAGGAGAAATCGAAGTGTTCACCGGATTCGGAGAATGGGGAGTATAATGGGTATAGACCGGCGGGTAGGAGGCTGATTAGGGGAGGAATTCCGGATCAGACGGAGGTCTACAATATCCCTAGTGGGTTTTGCTAAGGCCTGGCCGAATTGATAGCTGATGGGGACCGTCTCAGAGTTCAACGGGGACTTTCCGCAAGACTTTCCGGAGTTGATCCAAGCCAATGTCGGCGAGATCGAGCAGTTTCGCCAGGGTAGGTCCAATATGACGGTGCCAAGCTGATAACCGAGGACGTACACGACAAGATCCTCGACCCCCTGCACATCCTCTTCGCCCTCGCCCTCGAGTTACCCGAGAACTACTTCAAGGACCTGCACAAGTACTCCCTCAAATCGGAGGATCACCTCCGATACATGAAGTACTCCAAATTCACACACCCGAGGATCAGGAGAAGCTCCTCGCTTCGGATGAACTGTACAGTCATCTGGGGACGATCACTTTGTTTGTTTCGCCAGCATGTTGGGCGATGCAGATCAAGGATCATGCGACTGGGTAGTAGAAGTGGGCGAAACCGCTGGATGCGAGCTTGACGGTCAATGATTGTGTCGCGCTCAGCTTCCTTACTGGTGGATATGTCAAGTCTACCATTCATCGAGTGATTCAATCCACCGCTGCTTTCCATCATGTAGCTGATTTGAGTCATGTTTTGCAGGTAGCGCTCCCGCCGAAAGACCAGCGCCACGTCGACCGCCTCGGCTTGCTCTACTTTGCCCGCCCACACGCAAAACGACCTCGTGCTCAACACAATCGGCAGCCCCGTACTAAAACGCGCCGGGTTCACGCAGAATGAAGTCGAGCAGGAAGGTATTCGTGTGCCGGCTATGGGCGGTAAGTCGCACCACTCGCTCGGCTCGCGTAGAGGTGTCCTGACGTGAAGTTGAAGCAGAAGTGGCAGCAGACCAGGGGTTCGACTTATCTCTCCCACGGAGATCTTGCCGGGTTTCAAGGGGTTTTACCATGCTTGAGTGGCATGCGGCAACGATCAGGAGTCCAAGGATCCGTACATGATCGGATGATGTGTCTACTGTGCGATGTAGCTTGTGATATATCCTTTGGACGGCATTTGCGTTTAACCAGACAAGTATGTGATCCGGCAGAGCGCTGTTCGGGACCGTCCCCCGTGATCGTCTCTCGGCTATCTCCTTTTATCGCCAACTATCTTCGCCAATCAAACCGCGTACTCGCCAATTCACAAAGTGCCAACTCGCCAGTCAACCTACCCACTCTCGCCAACCACGCCATGAAAAATCGACTCATTGTCAGAGGCATATGAAGCCAGACTCCGTCTCCCAATGGGATCAACCCTACCACCACTGCTTCTACACCATGCCCGAATCCCGCCCCATCATCGTCCTCGGCGCCGGTGTCATCGGCCTAACCACCGCCATCCGACTTCTCGATTCCCCACTATGCACCATCCACCACCATCCGATCCACATCATCGCCGATCACATGCCCTCCGACCCGCTCGATGTGAGATACGCGTCGACGCTGGCTGGGGCACATCATCTGAGTTTCGCGGATGATGGGGATGAGCGAAATCGAAGGTGGGATCGTACTAGTTGGTCCAGAATCCCTTTGCAGAAGATGACAATTGAGCTGATGAGTATGTCTAGCGTTCCGAGTGATGTATGATGAGTGGGAGAAGGAGGGTGAGAAGACCGGGTTGATGGTCATCAAGCAGACGGAGTACTATGTGGACGCCGGGAAACACCTAAAGATCTACGAGGAGCACCCAAACGTCCGTCCACCTGTTCCTTCCCTCTACCTATGCAGGACCAAGCTGAGACTGGAGACAGTTCAAGATCGAGCACTCTACCTTCGCGGACCATGCCGTCTCCTTCACGTCATTAACCATGACACCCCGAACCTATCTCCTCCGTCTTGTCCGCCTCCTCGATGGCCGAGCCACGATCCATCGACATCACTTCTCCTCTCTCACTGACCCCTTCATGACTGCCCTCATTGGCCCCTCTCCTCCTCTCGCCGTACTAGTCTGCGTCGGCCTCGGCGCCTCCACCCTCGGCGGCGTCTCCGACCCCCACATCTTCCCCACCCGAGGTCAAACCGTCAAAGTCCATGCGCCCTGGCTGAAAGCAGGGTTCACCCGCCAAGTGGGCAGTCTACGCGGCGGCGAAGGCGGGGAGAGAACGTATATCATCCCGAGGGCGGATGGGGACGTGATCCTCGGGGGAACTCGGGAAGCCGGCGACTGGGAGGCCAAACCTCGAGAAGAGACGGGGAGGGATATACTTCGGAGGACACTCGAGATATGCCCGGACTTGTGCCGGCCTTCAGCATCGACGTTCACCAAGGAAGAGAGACTGAAGGCGCTGGAGGGAATGGTAGTTTCGAATCTGGTGGGATTCAGACCGTCGAGGAGAGGGGGCACGAGGTTGGAACGAGGACCGGATCTGGTCCTCAAAGGGTCTGTTAACGGGAATGGGCACGGGGATGCGAACGGGGACGGGGATCGGGATCAGGGGAAGACGGTGGTTGTGTACAATTACGGGCACGGAGGAGCGGGATGGCAGAGCTGTTGGGGTTCGGCAGAGGACGCTGTGGAGCTGCTCGTGAAGAGCGTTATGTGAGGTCGTTCAGGTTTTCACCTGTGGATCGCATGGCATACTATGGACACTCGGCATGCACATATGTATAGATATCCCCACTTGGTATCGAGAGAGTACTGTAATCAAGCGTTGGTGGCATGCTTGGATGGAGCAAGTCATGAAGTGATTTAAGTTTCCATGTATACATCACAGGCGTTCTATAGACAGTAGATTCCTTCTGGCCTCGGATACGTACAGAAGATTCAGATTCTTCATGTCAGCTCGAGGGGCGTTAAAGATGGCTGGTTCAGGGTACAGGCGTTTCGCGCGTTCGCGTTTATATGAATACATCTTAGTAGTCATGCGTTTTTACTATTGCATATATTTCTTGGCAAAAATGTTTGGATGTCCTCTTCCATCCTGGGTGTGTTTCGTTGGCTTGAAAACGTCTGATTGTACATGATGTGTATTTTCCCAGGCCCCGCCTCCCTTGCTTTGGCAATCATGATGCTGGGAGCGACTTTGCTTTGCAAAAGTACCACCATTGACGAAAAATTATAATTGTCGTGGGCACGGAGTAAAGTCCTGTTGCTCCAATCAGAGAGAGCTGGGGGTCCTTGATCCAACCCTCTGTGGATCACCTGGTCACCCAGCTTCCAAATACAATCTGGATGCCCGTTGTCTGTTGTGATGGAGTTCAGACTGATGCGGCTCCTCGGGTCTCTGCTGCGGCTCCTCGGGTTTCTGCTGGTGGAATGGGGGGGGGGCTCGCTGGAGCGTTGGCCACTGGAGTCTTGGAATATGGCATGATTCCTGGCGATCTCCTCCCGAGAGGCTGGATGGAGGCCATACTGGCCACTTGAGCGCGAACCTGGGATGATACCTGAGGTAGGCTGCGTCAGGCTGGCTGATGCTGGATCACTGATGTGGCCAAATTTCGAGTTTGGATCAATGATGTTCGTGGTGGCAGTCTCACCAATAGACCTTGGTTGGATGGGGATGGTCCTTGAGGTTTCCTTTGACATGATGGTTGCACGCTGATGAGAAAATCTGATGATTGATTGATTGATTGATCAAACAATGAATACTCATATGATGGTGAATGATTGTCTTCTGATAACCGCAGGAAGGCTTGGCCCATGAAAGGGTGTGAAGCTGCCAGATAAACTCCTTACATCCCCTCGTATCTGCCTCATTGTCATTTCGGGGACTTGACTCCTATATAGTTGGAGGAATTTCCCGGGATCGGGACTATTGATGCTTTTTAGCTTTGCGGTTAGTGTGACCAACTACGCCTTTCCGTACATGACCATATAGATCGACCTCGTTGAGTACCTCCCTGTCTGTTCGTTGTGTGATCGGGCTACTTGATCGGAGACGGATCGGAGCATCGTGACAACTCATCTAGAAATCTACTTTATTAAACGAGGCAAGCAAATTGAGGCAGGCCAGCTGATAAACGGGGCCCAAAGAACGGAGATACCAAGCAAGAAGGCTCTTTGAGTAAACAATACAGGCAGAACAAAGACGCGTTTGAGAAGGCCACTTAATCAAATGAGCCATGCAGAATGGAGACACAAACCAAGAAGGTCAGATCATCAGATGATGCAGGCAGAATGAAGGCTCCGACCGAGAAGGCCATTCAGACAAGTGATGCAAGCAGAATGAAGGCGCAGGCAAGAAGCCCAGAATATTATATGAGACAAGCAGAGTGAAGGTATAATGGAGGAGTTGTCACGATCGCATATCGAACAACGACGGCAAAACCACGTTTTCGCCAACTATCGCCAACTATCGCCGAGAGTCGCACATCACAGGCCGCCCAAAAACGGCAACGCGCGCGTTCGTTCGGCCTCATTGCGTTCCGAACCCCAAGATTGCCGAGATTCACCTTTTGCGCCA
>JAABUH010000483.1_pt1 | contig 58475 bp, 71 predicted proteins | sample 5559121 | NCBI WGS metagenome assembly JAABUH01 (sample SAMN10711871, study PRJNA513364) | rock metagenome | isolation source: Antarctica rocks | place: Antarctica: Victoria Land, Battleship Promontory nord | collected 2015-12-28 | reverse complement strand
AGGTGGAGTAGAGGGGACAGGGACGTCGGGGATGACTCTAGAAGGCTGGAAGGGGTACAGACCGGTTGATCTCCATCCCGCCCGAATATTCGCCTCTGTCATGGCTTTCAATCTTGCCTGGGCCATATTTGACCACCAGTCTGCCTTTGCAACTCGTCCAGGATGGAGAGAGGTCCACCGGTCGGCCTGCCAAGCCATTGCGGCCTTCAGACGGGCGAAAATCCCGACATCGAGGGGTTGGGTGATATGGGACGAATGGGCCGGTAAAACCATGAGGTCAATCTTGTTCTGGATGCAGCAGGCGATGAAGCGAAGCTTGACATGGCTGCCGTGGCCATCGACGATGAGTAGGCGGCGCTGATTGGGCGTGGAGGGGACGGTTGACGTGAGGAAAACCTTCTCGAGCCAATTGAAGGCAAGCGTGTCGTTCGTCCACCCTGTGTTGCTCGAAGCCCATCCCCACTGGTGAGGACTTGGTCAGGGACGCTCTCACGGCTCTAGAACCTAATCCCTTCCTGACCAGCCCTTGATTCTATGCATATTGGGCCGAGTACATGGATTTTCAAGATTGAAAGAGAAGATGCGTCAATAAAGGGGGTTTGTCAATAAAGGGGGTGAATGACGTTACTCGAGTACTGTAGGCTTTTTTCATCCGCCTTTGATTCCGAACATCGGCTCCCATTCCCATAGTTGGCCGCACTAATCCCGCGAGAGTATTACTTGACCATCCATCTATCTCACAGGACCACACACGGTTTCACTCTAGAGAAAGGATAGGTTTCGATCGAGCAATGGGGAGCTAGGCGCGGCCATTGTTCTTTTACCCCCAGTGGCGACCCACAGACATGTATCCAGGGTTTTTTGGGGGATTGGATGAAGTGGAATCGGGCCCTTCAGCTCCACAATCATGGAGAAGTGCAAAGAATCTCCCGTGAGTCGCTCGATTGAAAGGACTTGAGAGGATACGCTGACAAGAGCCAGGGTATACGTATTAAATATATGTCAGCAGCCGGAACGAGCGCGATTATGCTCGTACAAGGAGGGGAATGAGACTAGTGAGTATACCGTCGGGATTTTGTGTTTGAAAAGCTCACGTTACCAGTCGATCGGCGACCAGTGGATCCTCCGCCCGTAGTAGAGGTGCAGACTTACAACGTCGACTTGAAGTAAGCCACGAGTTCATGATCCGAACTAGCTAACCGTACCATCAGTCAGCTCCTGGAGTCCGCAGCTTTCTTCATCCGCGTCTCCATCGTCCACAATGATCCCCAGCTCACCGACGCCTACATTCAAGACCAATACGTTCCGGTCAAGACGCCAAACGGCTTGGATGCGGCTACAGGCGAGATCATCCAAACCCCGGAGAAGTTGAAGAACCTTGACGGACGACCAGGAGCGCTTTGTATCTTCGCAAAGCTCAGTGTACGAATGCCTGGGATCTTCCGGTTGAAGTTTGCGTTGTTCGAGACATCAGAGTGAGTGGGCCACTTTTCTCGACTCTTATATCTGACCCCCCCGCAGAACCGGTATCGCGGAGGTCGCTAGCACGGTCTCTGACCCGTTCGAGGTATTCTCGCCGAAGCTGTTCAGGGGAATGAAGGAGAGCACTCCTCTCACTCGACATCTGGCCGCACAGGGTATCAAGGTGAAGCTGAGGACGGACACGGGCGTCGGACGACAGTGAGTCCGTCATGAAGGTTCACAGCTGATCGGTAGGAGCGACTCACGCCGACGGGCTCCTCCCGGACCTGCAGGCCGGAAGTCAGCGACTGGGAAGTCGAGCTCCGAACCACCATTCCCTTCGTTATCCCCTCCTATACCTCAAGGACCACCATCACAGCCATCGCCCTCCATGCCGACTACGCTGAGGTCCAGGCAATCCCTCATCTGGCGTCCCGGGTACGACGTACCTTTATCGGACATCGCCGAGGGGAGTGAGCTTTCCACATCCACAGAGCCGCAACTGGATGATCGGAATGAATATGGCAAGCGGTTCAGACCATATGGCGATGACGGGATACCACCGTTCCGAGGGCCACCTTCTCGCTTCAATTTCAGTCGTGAGTCAGGATCCACTCAAGCTAGCTGACATTTCCAGTCAAACCCCCAGCAACAGATCTTTCCGCCTTCTCCTTATCCGCCAGTAGCTTGAATAACGATTTCCGGTATACCGACGACCCTTACAGCGGAACCTCATCTTCTTCCCTAGCTCTCAGTCGAAGTCCAACTCGTTCCGGCAATCGATCCCTCTTCTCAACGCCAAGCTCGGCCGCGACGCCGTTATCACTTCAATCCCGCACGTCATCGACGCGCTCCGAAGCATTCAGCCGATCCACCATATACGACTTTGGACCGGGTGACGATGGGATGGCTAGATTGCCATCTCTCTCCTCTTCGGTCCTCAATTATTTACTACCTCCACGACCTGGACTCTCCTCTCGTCCTTCAGGGAGTGTGCCTCCGCTTTCAAATCCACCTTCACCACCTCATGTATTACCGCCTATACGTTCTCCACGCCAACTTTTGGATTACGAGGACCAAAACGAAGATAGGGAATGATCAATCTATGATTACGGAGATATGACTGGTTTTTGGTGTACATCGCGAGTATACAACATAAGTGTATCATCATCTGCATGCATCGTTTGGGCGTTCTACTAAGCGGTCGGCGTGTGTTCCTAAATGTGTTCGGGATACGTTATTTACTGGTGCGCGTCTCTTGAGGCGTCACTCGTGGGCGTTAAGACGCACTCGAGTGAGGCTCGGAACTAAAGTTTGAGCCTCTGGTTCTGGTCGCAAAGCTCAGTTCGGAGTTCATCAGATGAGGGAGTCCAGGGCAAACCCCGAAGCAAGGAACGATACCGACTTCGCATGCAAAGCTACTTAATTGGCTTTGCGAAGATCACCTCTCTCTTAGCCTCCCATTCGCTCCTACTCACACCCATCCACCGCCCTGTCCACCCAAGTAAACCCACCTTTTCAGCTCGGGGCCAGTCCTCAGTCTCGCTCTCAGCTACAGACGTAAACCCACATTTCCTCAGAACCTTCTCTCCGCCGGGTGAGAGTGGGTTCGTGAGCACGGTCACCTTCTCCGCGGGGTTCGAAACACCTTTCGATCCGGGTAGAGTGGCGATACCGAATGCGTGATCCAAGGCGGACACTAGTAGTTCGGTACCTACCCCTGCTCTTCGAACGGGTATATCCACGGTCAAGTGTCTGATTTGGACCAGTTGCGGATTACTTTTTTTGGTCGTACCGTTCTCGCCACTCTTGACGTTCCTCTTCCTCAACCCGTCCGTTTGTTTCCCCTCGAGGGTCCTCTCGACCTTTGAACCTTGTTTCTTGAAACCAACTCCCTCCAAGACGCCTTCCTTCTCACCCAATTGACCTTCTTCTGCTCCCAATACACTCCCTAGACTTTGTCCAGCTCTAACCCCATCCACCGCGACCACACCTGAGATCTCACCTTTATGCTCAAATACCATGACTCGACTCTTTGGGTCGAGGGAGTAATACCTCTCCATAGCTATCATGTCCGGTGCACCCATCGTCTCTCTCAGGAAGCGGGTGAAGACGGGTCGATGGAGGTATTCTGTACCTGCTAGGATGGGAAGAGCGATCAAGGCGAAACCCATTAAAGGGGAGATGTAGGATAAGGGGAAGGAAGGGTCTGGGAACCAGTTGAGGGTGTAGTCGAGGAGGAGGGAGAGGATGGTCCAGAGAATGAGGATGAGAGGGTGGGTGTAGACTGCAGGGGTCAACTTCAGCTTCAGCACGAAAAAGACAGAACCCAGGAAGAAGTGAAGAAAACAGTGCAAAGGGAAAGACATACCTCGTTGATTGGCGTGTGCTAGACCTTCCATCACACTTTGACCTATGAGCATCTGAACCGTCTTGGCGTCGGTCGAGGGGTTGTAAGGCCGGACTACGTCGGGTCTTGGTGCAACGGCTGGTGCTGCTCGAGGCATTGCGTCGAAATCAGTGAGGAAGACGCTGCGTTAGGATACGCGGAATTCAGAGGCAGGGTCGTGTGAGTATCTTGATGGAAGTCATGTAGTAAGAAAAGTTCCCGCTCCGAGAATATTCAGAACGTAGAGCTCGTCGGGGCGTCTGAAAAGAAAACAACGCACGTGCGTGTCGCCAACCGCATCAAGCTAACGTTTACGTCAAAATTCCTGCTGAACTGTCTGTTGGTTCGAAAGCTGCTATTCAGAATAGATGGTCAAAGCGTAGTTGATCATCGAGATTGTGAGAGGTTGTACCCTATGCATAGCTCGCTTCGCATGGCTAGTAGACTGTAGTAGCTAATAATGACAACAGAGTATACTTGTACCTCGGAGATCAAGATAACTCCGTTAATCGCAGCGAGCAGCTCGACGACCTTGATCCATTCTCTGCACTCCTTCGACCCATCTCATCCTGGTATAGGATCGCCATGGCAGCACCCGCACCGACCGATACGTGGGTTTACGTCCCCCACCACGGTGTCTACTACCACACCCCTTCAAACACCTACGCCATCCTAGATCCACGTACAGGTCAATGGTCATACCTCCCTGCTCAGTCCTTTCCATCCGCCGGCCCATCCCAAACTTCAGCTCAGACGAGCCAAGTAGCTGTACTTCAGGCAGTCCCGACAGCAGAAGTCGGTAAGGAGGATGGCGAAGTGAATGACGATGTTGGATGGGGAGGACTAATGGATCCGGAAAAGCTCGAAGCGGTCATCAAATCCAAATCTACCCCCGCAGAAGTGGAGAAACACCCTGCATATCAGACATATCGGAAAGAACCAACACCACCTCCAAAGATTAATCCCAGTCACATACTTCGGTTAGTAGTAGGGAAATCTGAAGTGATGCCGGTTGGAGGGGTGGTAGTTGTGGATGCTAGAGAAGGTGGTGTACAGATTGGGAGGGATCGATGTGAACGTGGTGGACAGGTCAGGTTGAGGGTTAAGGAGATGGAAGTCAGTAAGACGCATGGTGTTGTCTATTGGGGTAGGGGGGAGGATGAGAAGGGGAAAGAGGTTGATGGTTGGTGGGTTGTCGATCTGGGTGAGTGGCGTTTTTCTTCCTTTCTTGATTCTTATTGACGAGAGGGTTAGGGTCGACACATGGGACTTTCGGTACGACTCCATCACAACACGAAGCTGGGGCCGAACCATCCTCACCTACTCGCTTGTCCGAAGCGAAACATTCCTCCCGCCCACATCCCTTACAACACCTCTCCACCCTGACGATCGGCGCGACAACCCTCAACGCCCACATCCACCCATCCTGGCCATGCGAAGCCTGCCAACTTCACGGCGATAACGAGATCCACCTCGATGACGGCGTCGCTCCCCCTCCCATATCCACACCTCAACCAGAAGAAGACGTCCCTTCCGTGAGATGGGCGATGGATTCGAAAGAGAAACGTGAGAATCGAGAGAGGAAGAGGAAGAGGGAGATGGCGATGTTACGCGAAACACTTCTCAACCACGGATCGGCTCGTGATGGAGTTAACGAGGAAGAGGAGAGAGAGAGGGAGAAGAAATATGTCGATCGGTCAGCTATGCGTCGGAAGCTACATCCACCTTCACCACTTCCTCCTTCATCGAAACCTCGAGAACCATCACTCACCCCGCCACCGATTAATAGTGGCCCTGTAGAACCTGTTGCGAGCTTCGCAATGTCGATGATGGCGAATCAAGGGTGGACGCCTGGTTCTGGGCTGGGACGGAATGGGGAGGGTCGAGCGGAACCAGTGAACGTGGAGTTGAGGACGGAGAAGAGGGGTCTGGGGGCGGATGGGAGTAAGGCGGTGGTTGATGCTGGGGAAGGGGATTGGAGGGCTCGCGGGAAGCAACGGAGATGGGAGGAGATGCGAAAGGCGTAGCGAAGCAGGCAGTCATCTACCAGGATTTTGTAGTATTGCAGCATCTGCGCAGCTTGCACCATGAAAGGAGACAGTTGCATGTAGCATGCTGTCAAGACAGGAGACAGTTGCGTGTAGCATGCTGTCAGGACCCGAATGCCAGTGCAAAACCTATGGTTACATCTGATATGGCATAATACAACATGGTACCAAAATATACATCAGGGAGAAACACTCACTCATCGTATTCCGCCCCAAGCGAGCTTTTTGCATCGTCAATCAGCCTCTTGACCCTCTCGTACACCTGTCGGGATCAGCCCAAGTTGAGAATCGACTTGGAGAGTGACTCACCGTGAAGACGATCGCCTGTCCCGGAGCCACCCGCAAAACCCTCGGCGTGATACCTTTGTAGAACGCGCTGACTCCCTCATTCCTGAAAAGGTCGGTCGTGACTTTCACCAATCTGGAGAAGCCGGTCTCGCCTTCGACCTTGCTCGCTTTCTGGATACGTCTGCCCAATAGTCAGCCAAATCCCAAGGCTAGATCGAAAGGAAAGTGAGGGCTCACGTCTTGATCGTATCGATCGGAGCATTTGAGAATGGTCCCATCGCACCGGATATCAAACCGATGAGCATGGTCTGATAACTCGGAAGTTCTCCTGCCGCTTGATAAGCGGGTTGGTATTCGATCGCCCATTTCTTGAACTGCTGGTACGCGGTGAAGTTAACACCTGAGCGGGGTGACGTCAGCATGTACCATGACAGATTCGGCAAGCTATGCGACCCACCTTGATTGGTGGCTTGTCTAAGGGCGGTGAGGGTGACTCCTCGATATATCGTTCCCATCCCCTCTTCTCGTACGATGGTAAAAGCAGCATGAGCAGCGTTCCTTTTAATACCAGTTTCAGCCATGATACCCGTTAACGAAGGCTAGTCTCACCGGTATCTAGGTATATCCAGCGGGTCCGCGAGCGAGTCTACGTGAGGGTTTAGCCAGAAGACAACTGAGACGAGCAGTGGGCCCACGCTGCTGCGCCTGTAACCGAATCTTGACCACCTCCATAGGCGTAACAACGGCTACAGCCTCGGTCGCTCCTGCCCCGAGACCCGCTACCAACGCCACATCAGCTATGTCTCTGTCCTCTTTCACTGCTCTGTTACACACCGATAAACGTCCCACTAGGATTGATATTCCCATCCGGACCAGTCAGCCATCCTTTATACACTGTACTCCATTAGCCTCTCTCCGGATTGAGCTAAAAGAGAAAAGCAATCGACTCACGCTCGAAACTTGCAAACCTGATCGCCATCTTCGGTACGATCCCACTAATAACCGCTCCCAGACCTTTGTACAACCCCAAGGTCGTTTCCCTCGCCGCTATTTGTCGTCCTGTCGCGAAGAACCCAAGTGGTTTGAGCTTATTCCTTTGTCAACCCCTCTCTCTCTCTATTTCTAGAGATTTGAGGGAGAAGCTCACCCCTCGCATCTTACGGGATTTGGACAGTTGCATTCGGACTTTGATCGTATCGAGAGGATGACTGTCTTCGTCAGGCCGAAGAATAGGGAATTTATAGGAGTTGACTCACCATACTAGAGCTTCGGACATACCTGCGACTCCTCCTGCGATGAGATGGGTACTGAGAGGGATCTTCTCCTTCTTCCCCGTTGAAGAGGAAGGTGGAGCGACCCGGTCACCCGGTCTACCTCCGCCGAAAGGCTTCGAGGTGGATGTGGACATGTTGCCTTCTGAAGAAGATACAAGGCCACCGTCCAGTCAAGCTAGGAACGATTGCTGTGAGCCGTAGATCCGCTTCAAGCTGAAGCAATCGGGTGTAAATGGTTTGAGGTATCTCCACAAAGGTACTGAGTGTGTTGCGACGGAGTGGTTTTGCTCGGTTCCAGCTAGAACAAAGGGAACTAATGTCGACCAGAGCTCGCGTCGCGGAGCTTGAAAGTCAGTCACTTCTGAGGAGCGTCCGGGAGCAGAAATAAGCGACCCTTCCGGTCTCTCCATTAACCGGGAGTTTATTTCGGATATAGTCGGATTTTGCGGATGACTTGTTCCTCGACCTCTTCTTTTTATGCTATCCCCGTCTGTGCTTCCGACCCGAGCCAAAATCTTAACATGAAGCCAGGTCTGCTGCCCGAGTCACCTATGGAAGGAGAATCTACAAGTGGGAGGGAGACCTCAGATCGCAAGTCTTTTGGGAAATTTGAGCAAGACGAAAAGGAGGAAGACTGGAGAAGGTGGGGGGAAGGAGACGGGGCGATGAATGAGTATGGTAAGCGCGACACCCTGATTAGTGTGACCTCTTCAACATCGTAGGCCGCTGTGTTGGTACATAGAGCTAGCATCTTAGAGGGAGGGTCACCTACGGGTCCGGCTGTAAATACTATCGCGAAACAAATGGATACTGGCTCCCACTACCAGCCGATACTCGCTCGCCGGGTCAAGCTAATATCGTCTGGGGAGTCGTCAAGTAAGCGGCAGGTCTGACTCTGGCTCGCTCCGCCGCCTTGCGTGTTGCACATCCCTTTTTACCGAGAATAAAATACACGGTGTGAAAGCTCAATGGCAAGCTTCTCTCGCCTTCGCCTGACCTGCAGACACAGTTTAGACCCGCAAGCTATCCCCGAAATACGATCAGTCCGCAACTCTCTTCTTCGCACGGACCCCGAGTGTGATGGCATCGCTTCTAAACACCGGAACGGCCGGCGAGATCGTTTCACAGACCTCGTCGCATCTGCCTTCGCGCCCCTCAAGACGGACGCGACCGCTTACGTCGTCGGAAACTGCGTCATCGGTTCCCCTCGCCAGGTCGAGACGTTTGGTGCCTTGCCAAACATCGTTGCTGCGCTCGTCCATCTATCCATCATGCTGGCGTACTCTGCGGTCACCTGCGATCCCATGACGAAGCAGGGCGCAAAGATCGGAAGGCATCGTTTCCTCTTCATCGAAGTGGCGAAGATGAGGTACCAGGTCGGGCTGACCAGGGGGTCGTTTACCAATGGGCTAGGTCCAGGGGGCCAGATCACGCATGATGTGGATGTTGTTTCGGCGACACATACGGCGGAGCTAGTCGAAGTCGAGAGTCTCACGACCGTTCGACAATAGATCCAGAAGGTTGCTGTCAGTGCCGTTGAATGGGGAGCGATCGGGCTGGGGGACCTCGACGCGGACGACGTAGGGGTTGGTGAGAACGACACGCCTCCTCCTTTACTTCTGCTTCGGCTTCGCCAACATCTTCGAAATGATGGAGCTGATTCGGCGTCCAATGACGAAGAGCACCTCGATGAGCTGCAGACAAGGTTTCGCGCTCCTCCCGCCAAACCTCTTTCTGCGCATAGACCTGAGGTCCAGATCGCGTTGACCGCATTAAGGGCACTAAATCTCGTGAGTTGGCGAACAGTTGAATGCTGGTGTAGAAGCGGAGACATGGCCAGATCTGAATTGTTCCGTGCCGAGGAGGCACGTTGGTCCACGCGCTGATCGAGTCGAGAGAACAGTACAGCTAGGAGACGGTCAGCGCTGATCTGCCGTCCAGCTGAAGTGTCAAAGACCAGCCACCGTTCTCTTGCTCTTCTCTTTCCTCAATTTTGAACTAGCCCTGACTGTTCTCCGTCAAGATCCCAGCATCACTACCCACGGTGAGATCGATTCGTCCCATCCATCCATCCGCGGTCATCTACTCACTGAGCGGCTGCTACGTCGAATGGAACAGAGACTGTATCCCAATCTGTCAAAGAGAACCTCGCCGAGCAAGGTCACTCGTTTCTGGCGAGAATAGCTTGATCCACCGTGCGCCATAAGAACTGGTCTCGCCCTTTTACGACACTCGTGAGATTCGAGCCACGGCAAACTCGACGACTGAGGGACAGCGTAGTCGGTCAGGTTGCAAAACACCATAGTCGATGACTCGTCGATCCTATATAAGATCCAGTGGGCTCGGCGCGATATCCACGGCTGCGATACTTTGCAATTGCTGAGTCAGAATACACCTTCCGTTTGACCTGTTTCTGGCTATGGGAAGGTACGATGGGTTTGTCTACATATATCCAAGGCGGCGAAAAAACAGACAGATAATGCAGGATGACTTTGATTATGGTATACAACCCTCCGATGCCAGAATTTCCAACAGCACAAACACATGACTCGTCATCCGCCAATGTAGTAAAAGAAAGCTACCAACCCAACCATTACCGCCCCAAAACCCCAAACACCCCATGGAGCGTTCCGCAACCCCCGGTAACGCTCACCACGACTATGCGGTGACCTCAGACTCCACACCCACCTGCCCATGTAGAAAACCCCAAACACTCCTCTGAACAAGGGCGAGAGTAGGCGCCGGACGAGGGTATCATAGATCCGATCTTTCACTCGGCCCATCCGTGCTCTCGAGTCACCCCTGATCTGCCGAAGTAGGGTGTCAACTGTATGTTGTAACGACCTGTTCTGCTCGAGTGCGGCTTTGGTCCAAGTCCTGACCGCATCTTTCTGCCGGATAAGCGCGTCGATCCGTCCGATCATCGACTGAAGCTCCCGAGTCGTCTCCCCTCGCCGACGGATCAAAGTCTCCCTTTGGCCTCGAACATTTCCGACCGTGAGCTCAAGCCGACGTATCGGATCTACGCGAGTCGAGCCGGACGGATCGAGAGACGATCTCCGTGGCCACGGTTTGATCCCATAGTTGAACAGCGAAGGCAGCGGATTGCTCAAAGTCCCCTTGCGTTTAGGCGGGTTCGTTCGAACATTCATCATGATCGATCGATCATTCCCGTTGGGCGAGGTAGTCCTGTCTTGACCATCTCCGTAGTCATCCACACTTGAACGTCTGAAGTACGACTTCTGTAGCATCTCGATATTGGGCCAGACCATATCGACCTCTGCGCTGACTTTGGCCACAGTACGAACTTGATCAATCTGAGCGAGGAAGTGCCGCATGTTGTCATTGACGAGGTCGAGATTTGTATTGACAGCATCAAGTCGCTTCCTAGCTACAGTCGTTCGCCTATTTCCATTAACACATGACATAGTATTTGCGCCTATGCTCACTGTAAGCGCTCCTGGTATATCTCCCCCTCGATCAAGGCTATCCGCTCTCTGGTCTCCGCCTCGAGCTGCGTCCGCCGATCCACCTCAGCTTGCCGTTGGCGAAACGCTGACTCCCTCGCCAGAGCACTCTCCAGATGTCTGAGCTCGATGTGCCTCTGCTCCGCCTTGGCCACATCAGAAGCGTCCGACCGCCTCGGCCGTGCATACTCCAATTGCGGCCTCTGACCTTTGAGAAACAGCTTGCGTAGGTGGGACTCCCGATCGCCTCGCTCTTCATCCGTGACAGAACCAACTGCCTCACGCCGGAACAGCCTCGGATGCTGGTGTGCAAGCGGCTGAAAGCTAGGATGGGGCGCGGTGCTTGCCCGCCGTGCATGCTGAGTCGTACGATGACCGAGATGATGCAGGCTGACATGATGGTGTGGCTCATGCTTAGCCGCCTCGTTCTGACTATCATCGACTTCGTCGTGTGGCGGGAACTTATGCTGAAATGCGTTAGTCTGCTTCCGTGCAGCCGATCCGAGCTTCTCGAAGGGTATCTTCAAGGCCTGGGTGAGCGGATTCGCCGATCCGTGCGGAGCCCGATGGAGGAGCTGTCAGGTCAGCGGTATTCCTTGGCCCGACATACCCTATGATCGCGGAACCTATCTGACTGTCCCCCGGTCTCGAAGGAGACCGACCTTGACAACGGAGCCAGACTCGCATCCGGGCTCTCTGTCGAACGATCGTTGCCGTTCTGCGATGCAGCGGTCACGTTCGCCTGAGCTTGAGTATCGACCTTCTTCATGCTATCCGCGATCGAGCTGTTCTCCGGTCTGGATTCCATGCGTTCACAACCCACCACCTCGGTCGCGGATGGCGGACGCGGGGGAATAAAGTAGTTGACGACACCGTCGCACTCTTTATACGCCGCAACATCCTCCATGGTATACCTCCACCGTTTCGCCGTCGACGCAAAGTCAAACTCGCTCTTGTTCCTCCGAGGCGATGGCATTCGGTTCGATCCTAGCGAGCTAGGACGATTGGCTTCGCTCTTCGCGGGACGTCCGAAGTGTGGTGTGCCGATACTGACCGGACTAGCATGCATGATATCTCCAAAGTCCGGCGCGACTTTCGTTTCTGTCTGCAGCGCTTCCCACTTGCTTTTCGCTTCGATCTGCTCATTCGTTCGGATACGCCATCGTAGAACGGCAAGAGGATTCATCCTAGGTGGATTGTCGAGACCGTCGTAGATGTGATTGTAGTACGCCCGGAGATGGGATGCGGTGCGGTAGGCCATGCGCTCGGATTCAGGATGCCCAGCAACTTGCGTCAAAGCTCGGAAGCGTCGCTCTGATATCAGCTCTGCAAGGGACGTGTGCTCACCTTGAACCACTTCAGCCTCGCGCCGTTCGGCCTCCTTCCGCTTCATCTCTCCCTCCCGATCAAGCCTTTCCTTCTGCCTCACAGACTCCTGCTTCTCCCTCTCCTTCGCCTCTTCGTGCGCTTTGTGATCGGAATGATGATGCTCCGATGGCGGCTGAGCTGGCCGTACCTCGCCCTTCTTACTCTTCCGGTGGAACAGCTGACTGATCCTCCCCTTTTTCTCCTCCTTCTTCCCTAAATCCAGCTTGATGCTCACCTCCCTCTGAAGCCCGCCATTCTCGACCGTGACCGGCTGATCTTGAATGACCGGTATACTAGCGGTCTCCGACCCCTCGTCCTCGTCCACCGTCACGACCGGTACGTGATGCGTGAAAGGCACATGTCCCCCTTCGATGTACGGGCTGGTTGTGAGCTGCGAGCTCGCTCGACGACGGCGAGGAGTTGATGCGTCGCCATTGAGCATGCTGGACTCCCCGCTATTCCTGCTTCGCCCATCCCATGTCGATCGAGGTGAGGGAACGACCGTACTGCTGATGCTGATGTTGCGATCTCGAACGGTAGGTTCGGTGAGTGCAGGCGGCGCCGACACCAAGAACGGCTCCGCATGGCTGAAGGGCGCGGCAGGTGAGCCCGGTCGAGAAGAGGGTGGAGAGAAGGAGGAATTTGACGGATTGGTAGGATAGAATGGTACTCGTGGGGTGTTGAGGGAGTTGCCGTTCATCATGCGTAACGCGGAAGCGATGTCAGAATCGTTAATTAGGTTGTTGATTTGCTCTGATTGTCAGCTGGCTCCCGCAGAGTGACTCACCTGGGCTGAGCGCGACGTCCTTTCCCACACCGTCCAGACCCAGACTAGCAGCCAGACCCCTTATTTTCCGCTCCTTCTCCTTCCCCTTCCTGCTGCCATCCGGACTGCTTACTCCATCCCCTCTTACGTCCTCCTCCTTGATCCTGCTCGAGGCGGATCTGCTAAGTCCCACCTGAGAGCGAGCCGATGACACCCTGCTAGGACCCGCCGAAGCCGTTGCAAAGTACGAGTCGGAGTAAGAGGTGGGCATCGGCTGTCCCGATCGAGCGGACCTTTGCGAGCTGATACGGGAACGAGGATGTGATGTTGGCGAACGCAAAGGATCCCGCGAGCTCCGCTGAGAAGCCGCTCCGTCCACTCGTCGGGTAGGCTTCCTCTTGGCGTCTACGCCCACCTCGCTGACACCGCCCATATCGCTCGGTTCTTCCTCCAATGCCGGCGGCAAGAGCGTCTGAGCCCTCCTCCGGCCCTGTTCAGACTGCGCTCGGATCCCTAGCCCGTGGACGTGTCGATGTCCATTTGTGGTGCGCAAAAACGCCTGCTCTAGCGGTGAAGAATCGGTGTCATCACTACTTGTCTCGTATCCTCCTATGGTGAGGCGCCTCCCATTGGTTAGCAAAGTCGGTCGTCGACGCGAGGCGACTTCCGATCGTGCTCGGCGGTCTTGGGATGACCGACGGTCTGGCGGAAAGGATGGGCTCTTCTCCATGACTTTCGATGGATCAGCAGTGTTGGGAAGTCCGTTGAGTAAGGGTTGGAAGGTGGTCGAATCTGACTTTGGTGAAACCGCGCCATTAGGCTGGAACTTGGGCAGCTCATCTATAGGAGAGGGTGATTCGGTACGGGAGGCAGTCGGTCCATCGGTGAAAGTAGGAAGAGTGGAGATGTGGAGATTTGTTGGCAGATTGGCTTGACGATTCGACAGCGATCGTAATGACGCTATTGAGGAACGAGGTGGGAGGTCCGCAAAATGGACATAGGAGCCGGAAATGGAACGCGGTCGGACGGAAGGGGTTCTGTGTAGGATATCCGAGCTTGATGGAGGCTCCTTTGTTGCCATGGTGGTCTGTCTCGATGCCGTTGCGGGCGGATGCGAGGTTGTCCTAGCGGGATCACCATCATCTGAGCCGTGTGTGATCGTGGTGGATGTGTCTACGGTGGACCACCCAGTGAGAGTCTGCCATGAGAAGGTGTTGAATCTGAAAAGTGTAGCGTGGGAGTCTCGTCGAGCTTGTATAAGATTATATCCAAGGCGTGTATAGCGAGAGGGTAGAGGTTGGCTGCGAGAAAATCGGACGATGACCGACTAAAGATGCTGTAAGCTGTAAGAAGTCTGTTTCCTAATAGATATTGATTCCATTCAGGCGGGCGACTCCGACCGAGCCCTGTGGTCTTATTACGCAGCCGTCTGGGGCACCCGGGAGACAGGGCCAAGCGGGGTAACGAGATGTAAAGGGTTAGCAATTGGAGCCCTCGAAAGTCTTCCTTGTTACCAGAGATCTTGTCGACATTGTCTGTTACTATCTGGATCTCTTCCCACTATCGAGCATAGATTTCGAGCGCAATCTTAAATAATATCGACACCCATACGAGACCGACGGCCCGGGTTCGATCGCTCATCGCCTTCATCCACCTCTCATCTCGGGAACCTCCCTAGGCAGCGATACTACTACGAGCACCATTAATCCGAAGCCCCGATCAGCTTCTTGATACGACCATTCCGCCTCGATGTCTCGCCTCCGCTTCCCGTTCCGCTCGACACCGTCCTCCAACCAGGTTAATGGAGTCCCTCCCCCCGCTCCAAAAGATGCCAACGCGGACTACTGGCGCGAAATCGATACAGCAGGATGGGGTGAGAAAGGCAAGGCGAAAGAGGCAGAGCGATTATGGGGGATTGAAAACTTTGGAAATACGTGCTATTGCAACTCGGTCTTGCAAGCGCTGTACGCTTGTCATCCATTCCGAGATTTCGTCGAGTCGTACCCAAACATCCCCCCGCCTATCTTCCCGCTCGCTCCACCTCCTGGGACCGCCAATCAGCCTACTACACCATTGGTCACCGGCCCGACGAGCCCACTTAGCATGACCAGGGGGAACCCATTCGACAATCCTGCTTTGACGAACGGTCACATGCAGACACCTACGAGTTCAATCGCTGGCGGGGACAAGTCGAAGGAGAAGCGGAGTTGGGCTTCTCTCGGTCGGCGCCCGACGTCAACGGCGGGCCCGCCAAGCCTCGCCACGATTCAACAGGGACGACAACCAGCACCACCTCCAACACCGCCAGCTGCCGGAGCTCCACCTCTTGATGCACCCCCAATTCCCGTTAACCCTAATCAGCCCCCTCCATCCGTTTTCGAGACGGTACAGACCCTCTTCCAGCATCTTTCCACATCAGCTCCGCACCAACCTCTCGCACCGAAGAAGGCGGTAAGTGCCGATGCGAATGACGCCCAGACCGCTTCGCTCCTTCCCGCTGGACCGGCCTCACCAGGCGCGCCAACCCCTTCAGTGAACACACCGTCAAACAGCGTACCTAAGGAGCCGCAAGGACCACCTCTTCTCGCTTCACTCCCTCCACCCTCTGCACCCCGAGGCGGCGGACCATTCCAGGCAGGCTCCCTTGGACGAGGCGTAGTCAGACCAGAGGACCTCCTAAAAACGGTGAAGCGGGAGAACGAGATGTTCCGAGGGATGAGTCAGCAAGACGCACACGAGTTCCTCGGATGGGTCTTGAACAAAGTCGCAGAGGACGTTGAGCTCGTAGATCGGTCGTCTGGAGCGACGGAGAACAGACCGAATGGGAAGACGTTTGTGCAGAACCTGTTCGAGGGGACTTTAACCAATGAGACGAGATGTTTGAGCTGCGAGATGGTGAGTCATACTGTTGAGCCCGACTGACGGCAGACCTCTTCGCGCGATGAGCTGTTCCTGGATTTGTCTATCGATATCGAGCAGCATACTTCGGTCACCTCTTGCTTGAGGCAGTTCTCCGCGAGCGAGATGCTTTGTCAGAAGAACAAGTTTTACTGCGATTCTTGCTGCGGTCTACAAGAGGCGGAGAAGAGGTGAGTCGACCTTAAAACATCAGCATGAACGTCGCTGAAGTAACGTAGGATGAAGATCAAGCGCCTGCCAAATGTCCTGGCACTCCACCTCAAACGGTTCAAATACCAGGAAAATCTCGGTCGATACACTAAGCTATTCTATCGCGTCCCTTTCCCGACTCAGCTTCGACTGCCAAACACCTCGGATGATTCGGAGAACCCGGACCGACTATACGAGCTATTCGCTGTCGTAGTGCATATCGGAAAGTGAATGGTTATTGTGATAAATATAACGCAACTCGCTAATGCTCGCTTGCTAGCGGCCCTCACCATGGCCACTACGTCTGCCTCATCCGCTCCGCCGGCCGATGGGTCATGTGCGATGATGAGAATGTCGAGCCTATTGACGAGACGGACGTCTATCGGTACTTCGGCGACTACCCTTCCGGAGCGGGATACGTGCTATTTTACCAGGCCGTCGATCTCGATCTCGACGCCTTAGGCCTCAAGCGAAAGCCGAAGCCCGCCTCACCCACGCCACCTCAGCAGGGACCCGAGAACCTCATGGATATCGTGGAGGACCACGAAGCGCCTGCTCCGCCTGTCTCGCAAAAATCATCGCCTGTCACCCAAAAGTCGCCATTACGAGTCGACATCCCGACATTCGGCGAACCGGTCCCGGCGCAGGTTGCTTCACCGGTCTCCTCCATATCCGCGACCGCGCCCGTCCCAGCAACACCTGTACGAGAGGTCGTGCCAACTCCGGTAGTGTCTGTACCTCGACCTTCCAATGGCAATGGCGTCGCTCCTTCTGCCGTCCAGAGACAACCGAGCTATACTGCTTCGCGTCCTCCTCCTCCATCAACCACACTGACGAAGGAGAAGGAAGGCAAGTGGTATCAGCGGAAGAAGTCGACGGATAAGGATCGGCGCTTGTCATCCGGCCCTTCGACCGTTCTCGCTTCACCCTCGATGACCCGCATGAACCCTGGCGAGACCGTCAGTACACCAGTCAAAGCACCACTCCAGCGTACAGGTACCAGCCAGACATTCAATACCGTCTTCTCCGCACAGACGGGCAGTACAAACTTCGGCGGTCTAGGTGTGAGTGTTCCGTCGACTATGCACGGCGACGATGCGGAGGTAGTGATGGTCAAACCTGTACCTGCGCCGAATCAGACGATTCCAATTCCCACGCAAACGCCTGGCCGGCAAGGTATAGACGTCTCGCCCAAAGCCTTATCCGGCTCCGTCATCTCCTCTACCAGCGCTACTTCCGCAAGTCCCGTATCTAGTGCGTCAGGACTCGGACGTAAACCATCCCAAGTGGAAAGTACCACCCGAACCCGTACGATATCCACCTCGTCCATGTCCAGCTCAGGGGAAAAGGAGAAGCCTGGTAGCCTATCGAGGAGACTTAGCGGGATGAAGCGTAGTGGGAGCATGTTCAAGATCATGGGCAGGAAGGATAAGGAAATAGTTGAGGAGGAAGGTGCGAAAAACGGATTACCACAATAATCGAGGGGAAAGGGATAAAATCAGTAATAGTTGTTTTAGGATGGAGCAGGATATTTCGAATGCATAAATGCGGAAGGTCGACTGTGCGATGAACATTCGGGTTTCGTTGGTACCATGCTCTTCTCACATCATGCTCTTCTCGTTCCAATCCTTCCCTTCCTTAACCCGTATCACCCGCCCTTACCCCTCGCGGCTTTCGCTCGTCGGAGATCCCCGGCTACCTCGGTCATCCCTACCACCCACTTCTCACTCAGTCCGTCGAGAAGCACAAGATCGGGCTTAAATCCGCCTAATTTCGGCCGGGGAACGATGTGGATAGAGCGCTCCCTCTCAGGAACACGTCGACGAGCTACAAGCTGCGTAGCTGATAAACGAGGCAGTTGCATTCTGTCGGGTCCTGAGGAGATTTGACCGCCGGACGATGCAGAGTGTCGTGCTCCGAACCTCTTGCTCGGCGATTTCGTAATGAATGTTTGAACGTCCCTCGCCGCCGTTGGTACAGGCGAGCCTTCGCCTTGGGCTTGCTCTTCCTGTATACGCCTTTCCTCACTTCCCCCCCCTGTCAACTTCTCCCACACCGACGCCAAGGTCTCCCCGTTTGAAACTCTCCTAGATTGTTCCACCGGTGTCAACACCGGTTCATCTTTCGAACGCATAGGTCTGGACGCCGACCATAGGTAGTTGAGCGGGTTGAGATAGCTGAGTGTGGAAGGCGGTGATGTTCTAGCCCGCTTGACAGGTTGTTGCTGAGATAACTCATCGTCTCCTTGAGCTTCGGCGGATGTATTCGCTTCCTCGATGGGTAGACTTCTGTCCTGTTCAGATATTGGTGATCGCGTTCGTTTCGGTGGCGCAGGCTGAATAGGCGTCGTGAGTGCTTTCTGCGAAAGTGATTCGGTCACAGTTTTCTTCGCTGCGGACTCTTCGCTGTCATCGACCAGAACACGGGATGTAACGCTGCCCGGTCCTTCTACGTTTGACTGAGATTGGGTCGATCCAGCGTATCTTGAGAGGGTAAAGTCTTCTGCGGATCGTTGCGACTCAGGCAAAGATTGAGATGCCGTCTCGAGATCGACAAGCGAGGCGCCTTGCTGGACTGTGATGGTAACCTGGACGTCCTGCGAGCCATCGTCATGCTTTCCCGGCCTTTGCCTAACTGGCCTAAGCCCCCTCCGTTGCCGCTCGTAATCCGATAATTCGTCTTCGTCTTCGCTTCCTTCTCGATCTGTCTCGGAATGGTTTGACGCGGACTCTTGCGATGGTGTAGGGAAAGACAATGGGTCCATCATTTCTCTTCTCGGTCGTTTCGCCTGAATAAGCTGTCTGATTGGCAGATCTTCTTCCTCGCTGTCGGTTTCACCTCCCGCAACGTTCCCGTTTACAAGCAAGTCTAAGCCATCTTCCGACATGTCCGGCTTGTCCGACTTGGGAGTGACAGTCGGCCAGTTCGGGTTCGTCGACTGACCTGCTGGAGGTGACCGGATCGACGGACTGATTTCCCTTACTTTTCCCTTTCTGTCAGAGCTGAAAACCGCTTGACTTGCTGGTCGTTTGGGGGTGACGTCGAGAGCAGCGAGATCCAGACCAAAGACCTCGATATTGTTGAGAGCCCTTTGCGCCTCTTCTGGAAGCTCGAAAATCCATTCTCTTATCGGTTTCGATTTCTTGCCTTCTGGCGGGTTAAGGTAAGGTTCGAGGAAGTCGGAGAGGGTAATACGGGAAGTAGTGGATAGTGGAGATACCTGTGATGGTCAGGCTGGTCCTCACTTTTGACGGACAACATGAGGCTTAGACGCGCCGGCTTGGGTATTTGGCCCCAGTTGAGAAGGGTCTGAAGTAGATCTAAGCTCTGATCAGCGGGATCAAACCATTTCAAGATGAGCGTACTCGCCAAACCACCATTTCCGCAGTACCCTCTGCACTTCCCCATCCTTCGCGCCCAACCCGATCTCCTGCGTGTCCCAGAACACCGGATCATTCCGGTCTCCACTATGCACTTCCCACTCTAGGATGTCAAGGATGATTCGCGGAACTTCGAGTCCGGAAGTCCGAGGAGGCGGTAGAAGTCGAAAGCGGAAGGAGGTGATGCGGAAGACTGCGCGAAGATGGGAGGTGAGAGTTTCGGATGGTATACCGTGAATGGGTCTAGTGACAGCTTCAGTTCCGATTCACGTTACGACCGACCTGCTTACTCCTCGTGCTTATCGGTCGCAGCTATGTCGAAGACCACTCGGACGGTATGACTCTGGTCCGAGATGCGTCCACTGATCTGTGCATGAGGATGATTAGGTGTCCGGTATGAGTCGAACTGCATCAAAGAGGCATAAGCTTTGGCTCGGCGAGTGCCAGAAGTCTGCAACCAAGTCAAAACTCGCCTGTATGAGCTGGCAATAACGACTTCCCATCCACGGAACAGCCAGATTGGCTCCGAACTCCCTGTCATGCTGCAAGATGGCGTTGGCGAGCCATGAGCCGAAGCTCTCGGCCATAGCCTCGAGGTAGACTCGCTGCTCGATTTCGCTATAATATGATTTCGCTATAATATCGCTCGAACCAGAAGGAAAATCAAGAACATTACGCCCGACGTGTAGGGAATGATAGACCTGGTTCCGTCATCCAAATCTTCCACAAGGCATCCGCATTGGAGAGTGAGTGACGTGTCCTGTTTTCTGGAACATGGCGGAGGTAACGATTTTTCAGCTGTTTATACCTTCTACTCTTACCTCTTGCGACCGCCAAACGGTTTGGCCTTCTCGCAGTACATCGGCAAATCATCGGGGCGCTGCCGACCATGACACTGGTATCTGTCGCTTTCAAGGTTTGCTTTCCACCCTTCTCTGCTCGCTAGCGAGGTGACATCCCATCTTCACAGACTGAGTTCGCGGTCGACATGACATGTCAAAACGTGATCTTTCAGAGGATTCTTTCCTGTGTATCTTTGCTGATACTAGGTACTAGTGTGTCAACGCGGTCTCAAGGGCCCTTCGGGAAGTTCCGGGTACATCTCTCATCCCGCTCGCCTAAAATTCCGGTCACTCATGCGCGACAGGTATCGATAGATACGATATCGACCTCGAGAAGAAGCGAGTCACCATTACCGGCAAGAGTGAGTGACCCTGGCAGTTCATCTTTCATCTCGCTAAGACCTCCCAGCACCGCCATCCCACCTCTACTCCACTTTGAAATCGACAAACCGCCAAGTCATCGTGCGAGGAGCATCCGCCGCCTCATCACAAGCCCCTTCCCAAGCCGCCGTGGCCATCATTGAATCCCCTCTTCCCCTCCCAACATCAATAGCATCCACTTCCAACCCAACCTTGGCTGGGGCACCCGATCGGCCCTTACCCGGGATGAATGAGGACGAGTACAGCCAGAAAGTCTTCGGGATCTGTCGATTCGTTCAGATCGCTCCGAAGACTGTACTAATGGATCTCACCGTCCGCTTACCACGCCCTTCCAGCGTGGGATTACAACCTGCAAAAGCTGCATTCAACGTATATATTTCGTCAACCGGAAATCTGGTCAATCCACCTTCTACGACCGGGAAGGCTTTCCTTCCTCTGGGGCAGATTGAGCCGGATCGAGATGGGTATGGAGATATGTTCAGAGAAGTCGATGGGGAGCTATGGGAATGGATTGGACGAGGATGTATAGTCGAAGCGGCAAATCAACCTTCTACACCGTCGTCCGGAACATCTCCATCCGTACTAGGGAGGATCTTTGCAGGAGTCGTGGCGAGAAGTGCTGGGATATGGGGGAATGATAAGACTGTTTGTGCTTGTAGTGGGAAGACGATGTGGGAGGAAGGGAGAGATATGGAGAAGAGGAGTATGTTGTAATGATTAGTTCAGGATGTTTGGAGTACTTGAGGTATACTGCATCTGAAGCATGCATTGTTGTTCGTTTCCGTGAACCCCTTACACGTGGGAATGGGTATAACAATGTTATGCAGCTTGGTTATCAACGCAGCATACCCTAGAGGTGGGGTGGAGGTCTATCGACAAGGGTTCGGCTACACGTTTCAGCGTAATGTTCCCGTTTCATCTGCCACCGAATCTAACAGCCTCAAATTACCTCCTTTGAATCACCTTGCAACTATTGGATCGGGTGTAGATCCTCTTCCATCACCTGCGATCCCCTGGAAGAGGCAGGATGCCGGACCGAGGTGTCGTCAAAGCCTTCCTCGAGAGCACCACTGGGGAATGGGTACTCATCCTTTCGCTAGTCTTCGGTGGATGCTGCTCGTCTGTGTCTATACTCCTCTCTCATTTTCAGGCTGATGATCTTGTGTTGACAGGAACTTATGGGCTCTCGAAGCTGTTCTCAAGGATCATCCGAAATCAGGTTCGTTGCTCGTTCCAACCCCTCATACAAGCTGAAGGACGTTGTACAGGAACCTTCCTCACCTTCGCTCAATTCGTCTATGTCACTATCCAGAACCTCTCATCACAGCTCTACTTCCCTCCTCGATCGGTGAGCTCGACCACACGGGTTCGGTTACCGAGGTTCAGGAAGAGGGAGGTACCGATTAGAAGGTGGATGGTGCAGGTCGTCTTGTTCGTAACTGTTAGCTTGAGTGAGCTCTGTCCTCAGCACATTGTTGAGTACTGATGATTGGAGACAGTGAATAACTATGCCTTTGGCTTGAAGGTCAGCCGGTCATCACGATCAGCTTCCGCGGCTGTTCTATAGGTATCCGCGCTGAACAGGGCTCTATCCAGATCCCCGTTACTGTACATATCATTTTCCGAAGCGGAGGTCAGTGGTCTTGCCTCCTGATCAGCTACCTTAGATCTAGCTATGACCATGAAGTGTTGCTTAGTGATGATGGCTGCTCTGTAGGGCTTTGCGTGTCCATGCTCACTGGCTACTTTATGGCCGGCAAGCGCTACTCGACTGGTCAAGCGGTTTGTACTACCCTTCTGTCCCTGACTATCCACGACCCTGATTGCCGCCTAGGTCGCCGGCATCATCATCACCGGCGGGATCATCCTCGCCACCCTCTCCGCCCCACGCCGCCGACCGAACCCCTCGGACCCCATGAAGATCACAACCGAATCTCAAGATTCGGCCGAATGGTTATCCGATAATGCGCAATATCTCGCCGGCATACTCCTCCTCTCGTTGGGCTTGATCGTCTCGGCTTGGCTCGGGAATTGGCAGGAACAGACGTACAAGATGTACGGGAAGAAATGGCGGGAAGGGCTCTTCTACTCCGTGCGGTCTTCGTAACAGGCCATCACATGTCGCTAACGGAAGCAGCACTTCCTGTCATTGCCCTTCTTCGTCCCGCTCTATCCCACATTGTCCTCGACATTTGACACCTTCGCCCTGTCTCCGCCAATCACACTGCTCGCAATACCCCAACCTGCTCCTCTGGCGATGTTTAACATAAGCGACTTTGCGGATGTGACGAAAGCCAAGCTTGTACAATGGCGAGATGTCGTGGTCCCTTCAGCGTTCGTCGCTTTGGCGATCAATGTGATCACGCAGGGGATGTGCATTCGGGGCGTGAATCGGCTCACCTCCGTTAGTCGTCTTTGTCCCCATGGATCTCATGCTGCCATCAAGATCAACCCACTAACAGACCTTCAGCGGGTCAACTCAACAACCGTCCACCTCGTCCTCACGCTTCGTAAAGCCGTATCACTGGCTGTATCAGTGTGGTACTACGGAAGTGGCTTTTCCCTTGGTCTAGGCATCGGCGGAGGGATGGTCCTACGTAAACCGGACCACTACTTCGCCGCATCTTACTGACGATCTGAGCAGTAGGTACAATCCTGTACTCCCTGGCACCTGGACCAGTGCTCGTCGACTCAACGAAAGAGAAGGGTGGTCTCGCGGTCCCTGAGGACGTAACGTTTGGGGAAGTCACAAAGAGTCCGGTATCGGCATTACAAGGAGGTGTGGGCCAGGGATCAGCATCACGTCGTGGTGTCGCCTGATCGTTCGCAGTGAGGGGGAAATAAAATGTCACGTCATGAGCCGTTCCCTCCAAGGTCGATCGTCATCCGGACTGACGAGGTTTCTGAGGCTTCTTTGTGAACGTCAGACCAGTAGAGCTCCTTTCTTGCGTTGAACAAGTGGATCGCTGATACGCATGACGAAGATGATACTTTTTCCTCCTTTGTGACCCGTATTCACCTTTGATGGCTTATAAAGATAGGATGCTGATCATTACCTCTCCACGAATTCTCCTTTAACCGGCTTCACGTTCCCTCCCATCACATCTTCCCTTAGTCATCCTGCAGGCATGACACAGTCACTTGAAGGCACAACATCGTCTGACCCGGATCGTGACGAAGCTCGACAAGCAAGAATCCATACAAAGACGCCATGGGGGACCAAGGTGAGCGTCATAGCTGTCTTTCGCGCTCAAATGAATGACGAGCGCACAGTGGCGGTCCTCGAGGTGGTACATCACGCTCGGCGAGTTCTATCTTCCTTCAACTCGATAGCCAGCTGGCTTGCTGATAAAACATTGTCGGGAATTGCAGTCGTCGGACTGGGCGTCGCCACCGACTCCCTCACTTATGTACGTCATAACGATCCTGAGAGTGCGATCCAAGCTAAACTCGAAGGGAAGTACATTATCACTCCCGTCCTTCCCTACCGCCTACAATCCCTTGGATATACCGGCATCTCTTCTTTGACAGGGTGGTTATTCTTCTCCTTCTCAGGCGGGATGTGCATTTGTGATTCTGCTTGCTTCTCATATCTTCAGATGCTTACGGCATGCGACCGTAGTCTCGCTGCCAATGGCATACTACCTTCATCGAAAGCCGTATCGCCGCGGACCGCTCGTCATCGCCGTTTTACTCCTGGAGGGATCGTTGATACTCTTCATGCTGGTCAAACCCTATTGGGTGATGGTGCTTTCGCGGTTCTTACAGGGAGTGGCTGCTTCTGTAGTTTGGACAGGCAAGTGCCGCTTCCATTCGGTCGAAGTACTCAAGCTAAGACTCATCAGTCGGCTTCGCGCTAATGTAGGATATCTCATGTCCTTTCCGTGAGGTGAAATCCAAGCTGATATTCATAGATGCGAGAACGTCGAAGAGAAGAATGTCGGTCGACAGCTCGGTTTCGCACTCTCAGGCTTAGCCATCGGCGCCATCATAGTGAGCTCATTTCCCCATATCACATCTGGAACCTCGGCTCAAGATCCAGGCGCCACCCATTGGAGGTGTCCTTTACGACAAGTTGGGATGGTATGCGCCATTCGTATTCTGTATTGTCCTATGCGGAATAGACCTCACTGCTCGACTACTGGTCATCGAGCGGAAAGATTTGCCACTGTCATCAAGCACTGATACCGACGAGGAGAAAGGGTCTCTCGCCGCAAATACACAGAGCCCATCGACGAGATCACCATCCCTAGCAAATGTACGTGAGGGAGGAACCGAAGACCTGATGCCTCAACAACTCAATGTGCCGAGAACATCCGTTTCACCTGATGAAGAGCTCTCGCCTTGGGCTGTATTGATAAAGCTACTTTTTTCCGCAAGGGGACTTACAGCTTTCCTGCTCACTGTGCTGTATGGACTGATTGTTGGCACAATCGATCCTACGTATGCCATTTCGTCCGTTCGTTGCCACACTGACGTGGAATCTAGCTTGACCTTGCGCGTTGAAACAGTATGGAACAAGAAATCGTCGTTTGTCGGATTAGTTTACCGTACGGTTCTACGGTCGAGCTTGCTATGCTTGAAGAATTAATTTGCTCTAGTGGCCTCTTCTATCCCTGCTTGCGCAGCAGGACCCATCTCCGGTACCCTTGCGGATAAGTACGGAGCAGAATGGATATCCGTGCCATCTTTACTGCTACTCGCCCCTTGGCTATTACTGCTTCTTCTCAAGGAGAGTATACCGGGCTTCATGATCTTTTTCGCCATCACCAGTTCGTCAATCTCTCTTTTTTACGAATTGTATGATGTCGACTGAAAATCGTTGCAGACTTCTTCTTGAGCTGTGTTTTGAGTCTTTCTGGGCTGGAAGTGGCCATCGTAGCCAAACAGACTGTATGTCCCACTTCGGCTGGTCCACGTTTGATCGCTAAATAATGTCAGGCGGGAATCTCAGAGATACGTGAGTCGCCGCGCTCTTCGCCGACTGATCATGATCATAATAGATCAATTCGCTGCTCTGAATGTCGCGTACTGTCAGTCTTACTCATCCAATCGATGCTTCTGCTAAAGATCCCAGCCGTGGCCAGCTGCTTAGGTGCGGTCGCTGGCGGTCAGATGTACGATCACATTCGTCACGGCTGGCAGGCGGTTTGCTGGTGAGCTAAGACTAAGAGTCTCCAAGCTGATGAGTAGGTTCTGCTTCGCATGTTGTATTGCCACGATACCTGCTACGTTGGTATACACCGGTAACGTTCCTTTACTACGACGAGGATGGGGACTTTTGAGGAAAATGACTCATGGGGATGGATGATGATTGAAACTCTTCAGGCTGCCGCTGGGGTATTGGTTATATTTGCATTCCTGCTTGTATCTCATGTCATGCTTGGCTTCGCTTCGCTTGCCAGGTGAATTTGGGAGCAAGATCCCTCCGTGCCCATCGGGAAACCTTCGGTTACAAGCGGTCAGCGATTCATGTCTTCTGATCGATGATAAAATGTCTCTGCTTCAAAACAGAATTACACCAGCTTCGCTGTATACACTTGGTCTTTCTCTCGCTAATATCGCGTCGATCAAGATCACTGTCCATGATGCAAGCTTCGTTCTCACGATCATCTCTCCAAAGCCTGGCTGCTCCGGTTCACCGCCCCGCTCATCGATCACTAGCTAAAGCTTATCCAGCTCAATCCCACCCTCTCCGCCCGACCCAAACCCCTGTCACGTCGTTTCGATCACCCGTAGCTAGCTCGTCCCGAACATTCTTTTCTCTTCCCGATATATCCAAACTTGTCGGTCTTACTTCACCGGGAAGTGATGACCCAACGGGTATCGAGACCGATGGCGAACAACAACGTTACCATGCTCGGAAGATCCTCCCGTAAGTAATGAGTGGTATTCCTCTTCTTCCGCCAGAATACTCCTCTTCCTTTCGTGCCACCCACCTACCCACCTACCTAGGATGGTGCTTGAGCAGTCCCACTTTGACTCGCCAAGCTGACCCAAATGGCCTCAGCTACACCCAAAGCCAACTCTATTCCCTCATAGCCGACATCCCGCGATACTCCTCCTTCATCCCCTTCTGTACCTGTTCAAACGTCCTCGACCCCGGATCCAAGACGATTATAGAGAAAGCTTGGAGACCGGATGATCAACCGTTTGATGTTGAGGCTGAGATGTGTGTGGGGTTTGGGGGTTTGGATGAGAGGTTTATCAGTAGAGTCACCGGGAGACCTTTTGAGAGTGTTACGGTGAGTGCTTGTTTTCCCGCTTGATCGCGAATTGGGTGGGTGAGGGATGAAGCTGATGTAAAGAAGGCGACCGCTTCAGATCAGACTCCACTCTTCAAGTCACTAGTCACGACTTGTACATTTCTCCACCCACCATCAGTGCGTTTTCGGCGAAGGCTGACTGTATCACAGGGGCATTCGCACCCGCCTCTCCACTCTCACCACACATCTCCAACCCTTCTTCATCCTCATCCTCTTCAACTTCCGTAGCTGATACCCGTGATCGATCACCAGAATCAGTATCCGACTCGGACGCCGATGCAGCATCCGGACCGACGCTACTCACCATCGATCTAGCATTCGCCTTCATCAACCCATTGCATCGGATAGCTAGTCAGGCTGTCTTGCCTAAGGTTGCGGAGAGGATGGTTGAGGCTTTCGAGAAGCGATGTTTGGAAGTCTTTGGAAGAGGACGGGAGTAAGCCATTACGTTGGGGATGGATTTTGGACTGGACGAGGATGACGGACATCGAGGAATGGGGGCACCAGGGCAGACATGGCTTCCGGGTTATCGAGGGCGGGAGAAGCAGAGGATTCCCACTGGAGAAAGGTTTTAGGGTTTGCGCCATGATTATCACGACTCTCACTCCTCGTTTCGATTTGTAGCAGTACAGTACGCTGCAATAGCACCGCCTAATACCCTTCTACATCTACCACTCTACTTCTTCAATCGTGTCGCATACTTCTCCCAACCTTCCGCTTCGAGTGTGTAAACCTTCTCCACTACCTCTTCTTCAAGCCGCTTCGCGTACCGTCCCATGTCCGCGCTGAGATGAGGTATTGATGTGCCTAATATCCGGATGGCGAGGAGAGCGGCGTTGGTCGAATTATTGATCCCTACTGTTGCGACTGGTAGTCCCCGCTGTGAGGTCGAGGCTCGTCAACCTTTGTCGCTACAGGATGGTTGGACGCGACGCGCGACTCACAGGCATCTGAACAATACTATACAGCGAATCGACACCATCAAGTACACTCGCTTTGACCGGTACACCGATAACAGGCAACACCGTCTCACTGGCAACCATCCCAGGTAGATGAGCAGCACCTCCAGCTCCCGCAATAATAACCCTCAACCCTCTGCTCACAGCCGACTTTGCGTAGGTAGTCATCCGTTCCGGTGTCCGATGGGCCGACGTTATCGTCAACTCATAAGGAATACTGAACTGATTGAGGATCTTCGTTGCTGGTAACATCGTAGGAAGATCCGAGTCGGAACCCATGATGATTCCCACTAGAGGTTGAGGATGTGAGAAACCGGATTGAGGAGGTGGAGGTACGATCTCGTGAACCCATTCGCCTGCATCGGGTTGAGTAAGAAGTAATGTCCGGAGGTGGGTTCGGAGTTCGGCATCGGAATCCGCTGTGAGGGTGATATGTCCCATCTTCCTCGCTTTCCGGCTTTCCGCCTTCCCGTAAAGGTGGATGTTTGCTCCGGGTACAGAAAAAGCGGAGTCAACCATGGCTTGGACTTCATCCATGGTAGAAGAGGCGCCAAGGATGTTGACCATTGCTGCGGAGGGGACTCGAAGCGAGGTAGATCCGAGGGGGAGGGAGAGGATCGCACGGAGGTGATTCTCGAATTGGGAGGTCTGGCAAGCTTCGATGGTGTGGTGGCCGGAGTTATGAGGTCGGGGAGCGATCTCGTTGAGCAGGAGGGAACCTAGTCACAGCTTAGCTTAATTCGATGGAGAACAATGAACCACTCGCCATCCGCCATGAGGAACATCTCCACTCCAAAGATCCCCGCACCCTCCAGCGTTCCAACAGCCTTCTCAGCCAACTCCCTCGCTCTCCCATTCACACCTTCCATCCCCTTCCCCTTCGATCTCAGGGGTACCAGACAAACCCGCAATATACTCTCCCGATGTATCGTCTCCACCGCATCGTAACTCCTCACATCCCCTTCCTTATTCCGGACTACCATCACAGCCACTTCCTTGAGGAACGGTGCCCAACCTTCGGCATAGAGTGGTCTATCTCCAAGATGTGCTAAAGACCCCTCGATATCCTTCACTTCTTTCGTATGTAAAGGCGAATTCCCTCGACCGTCATAAGCCAAAATCCTCGCTTTGAGCATCATCGGTAAAGCCAACTTCTCTGCCAGCTCCTGAATATCTTCCATTCTCGGATTATCGGGAAGCACAGCGAAAGGAGCTACCGGGATCCCTTTCTCCGCCAGAAACCTCTTCTGAAGGTATTTATCCTGTATCAACCGTATCGTTCTCGGACTAGGTTGGACCTCACATAACCCCTCTTTTTCCACTGCTTCGAGTACGTCCGCGTTGACATGTTCAATCTCGACTGTTAAGACGTCGCATGACTTTGCTAGTTCTCGGATATGGGGTTCGGAGGTGTATGGACCGTCCAAGTGGGTTTGATGGGGTGATGGAGGAAGGAGGGTCTGTTTTGCTGGTGTCAACGGACCGGAGTCGAGGATCAGGAGAGGGATATTCAGGAGAGCGGCGGGGTGGGTGAGCATTCGGCCGAGTTGGCCTCCGCCTGGGAGGGTGTTAGCGGTTGTGCTGGGCAAAGCGTTGGACTATGTTGAGGCGGTAGATAATCAGACTGACCAAGGATACCGACTGTTTTCCGCTTAGGCATATTTAGTTCCTCAATCTCGTTTTCAGTTTGATGAGCGGATCTTGCAAAGTGTAGCGCTAAGCTTGGTTGGACCCTACGGACTCACGTGACTTTATACTTGGAACCCCGTCGTTGAAATCTTTGGCGGGCGCGAGCGGAAGGGGCTATCTAACCCCTCCAGCCTGATACATCATGCCCAAGGGCCGCCCACCTCGATCCCTTTTCTCTTCACTCCCATACGACCTCAAGAAATCACTCCGATCACAAACGCTCGAACCGTACCCTTCAACTTCAGCCCTCGACACCGTCCAAGTCAAAGCCGAACTTATCGCCAATACCGACCCATTCGCTCCTTTCCTCCCGACACAACCTCGATCACCAAGCAAGTCGTCCGGAGAAGTCATTGAAGTCGATCAAACCGAAGATATACCCGAGGCATCGAGTTCGATGGCAGTTGCGCTGAAACGGCCTGCTACTATCGCTTCCCCAACGCATTGTCGATCAACGAAGAAGCGGAAAGGCAGATCGCGAGTTCCGGAGAATGATTTCATAGATCATCCATGGGACTGTACAGGCCTCGTCCAGCGCTATACAGATTATTCTGAACTCCCCCGAGGCTTGGCCAAATGTCCGTTACCTTGTCCTTCATCCTGACGAGCCGATCAAATGGTACGTACCGAAAACTGATGGGATCCCATAGACTTCGCTCAGCGTCATCTCCTCTTTCCCTTGTACGACGAGCTCCCCCTTCTCCTGGACGATACAGGCTGGTACACGATTACACCTCAATCTATCGCTGCGCATATTGCCGAGAGGTGCCGGTGCGATGTGATTGTCGACGCTTTTTGCGGGGTTGGAGGGAATACTATCGAATTTGCTAGGACTTGTGAGAGGGGTGGGTCAGTCTGCTTAGAAAAGCTCCACCAGCAACACGCTTTCAGCCGGTAGCGTTTGGTGAGCTTGAATAGCAGAGCTGATATAGATATGATAGTCATCGCTATCGATAACGATCTCACACGATTACGACTGGCTCGACATAATGCCTTGCATCACGGAGTAGCGGATCGGATAGAGTTCATCCTTGCGGACTACACAGAGTTCGCTCGATCCTACCTGACTCGCGAAGGGAGAGAAGCTATAGATGTCATTTTCCTTAGTCCACCATGGGGTGTGTCTCTACATTTGAACAATTCAGCCCTCTGATGAGCTTCCCAGGTGGACCGGAGTACGGCGATACCCCAATCTATCCCCTCTCTTCGATTCTTCCCATCCCCGGCTTAGACCTTTTCGACCTCACCTCCACCCTCACACCCAATATCGCCTTCTACATCCCTCGGAACGTCGATATCGACGAGGTGTCTCTGCTCGCTCGTCGCCTGGATCCGCTCAAGGATGGGAGGGATAGAGAATGGGTCGAGGTTGAGGAGGAGTGGGTAGGGGATAAGCTGAAAGCTGTGACGGCGTACTTTGGAGGTCTAGTAGCGTCAGAATGATCATGCAGGGATCTTTGGTCGATGGTCGTACCAAGACTCACAAAAGTATCTCCGCTGGATCTACAGTAGAAACTCCCATTGTCCGGTCGTGCTCGGGTTTTACTATGCTCATCCTGCCTCCTCCTTCAGAGGCGGACCGAACCTCAGCATCCTCTTCCCATCGTACCATACCCGATACTGAGCTTTCACCTCCACCTCTCCAGTAACTGGATTTGCCCCACTCGAATCGAGTATCTCCCTTCTCAATTCCAGATGTCCTCCGAGAAGACCTCTCGGTCCACCTAAAGAAGGGTTCCACCAAGCTCCTTCCACCATGATCTCCCCATCCATCCCTGCCGTCCCTTCGTTGGCATCAGAATCCAAGCTTGAAGTTGAAGTTGAAGTTGAAGAAGAGCTGGGTCGACCACCAGGTAGATGGACAAGCATCATAGGTGAAGGACTTCTCCAAGCTCGAACCATCGCCTTTTCGCTGAACCCTGATTGAGAGAGGAGGATCGCTATCGATTCCGGTGGAGGTCGGTCGAGGGGTTTACCTTTTGATGTGAATTGATGTGGACCTCGGAGTGCTTCTCGGCCTGAGTAGTTGACTCCTATCAGCACGAAAACGCGGGTACGTCCCACGATTGATTTCAAGTGTCCCAACCAGGCAAGGCAAGTTGAGGATAGGAATGGGGATGAGAAGATGGGAGAGTCCATTCCATTAGGTGGGGAACGAGATCGAGCTCAATGTTCAAGAGAAAGCGAAAAGAAAGCAACCAAACCCGAACCCACCATGTAGATGACCCATAACACCTTCCAACTCCCTCACAGCCCTCCCATTCAATTTCTTCCCTTCAGCTTTACACTGACCAACGACCCTCAACCTCCTATACCCTTTCTCATCCTCTTCATCCTCCAACCTCCTCTCAGTACTTCCGAACCCACCAGTGAAATCAATCGGTAACTCTCCCTCTCCCTCTCCATCCCCCTTTCCTTCTTTAACCTTCGAACTCGAACTAGATCTCATTTCAGTGATCTTCCCCTTCCCCTTCTCATTCGTCGTCCCCTTTCCCAAGATCGAGACAGGTCCTTTCACTCCAAATTGCTTGACTCCACCTGCAGTACTCGGCTTAAATGGTTGCCGTCCCACAGATCGCCGAGCTGAGGTAGGGACATACCACCATCCTTTTAGGTCGATACCTTCATCGTTAGCTCCTCCTACTCGACGGAGGGACATGTGGAGGTTATAGTTTAGGAAACGGAGAGAGTGGGTTTCGAATGCTGTTCCGATCGCCGTAGGGGAGATACGGGACATGGCGGGAGGGAGTTTTTCTGCTATGATCCCTATTCAATCAGGAAGCAAGCAGCTCTGGGGATCGGGGGAAGAAAGCTTTGATTTCGGGGGAAAAGCTACAGAAAGAGAGAATTGCGAGAACGCAAAGGAAGCGGGGCTCCGCCAGAAGGAGAAACTCAGGGCGAGCAGAGCGGGAAGATGTTTGGGTATCAAGTCTGCGAGCAAAGATAGGTATGCATACAACAAGAACGTATTCGCTCAGAATTCCATAGTCTCCTCCTTGACAGCTGTGAAGCGGATATCAGCTTGGCCTGCAAGCATGTAGCATGTAGAATCGAGCGTACCTTTCCTGCTCCCCCTCGTATCCCGCAAGATCGCCGCCACATGCTTCTCAAACATATCCACATACGGCTTGAGCGATGTATGCTCGTAGTCTGCATTTTGTCAAAGATGCTGCCTGAGTACGCCGAAACGACTCACCTTCGACTTTGCGCACATTCTCCTCCCCATTTTCCGCTGGTATCCGGTCGAGCTCGTTGAGCAGTTCTCCGATAGTTGGGACAGTGTCGGGATCGAATTGGTCCACAAGAGTAGGGTTGACCGGAACACATACTCGACCTATCGAAAGTCAGCCTCTGCATGATGCAGTCGCATCTGAGAGCGAGGTTGCTTACTGGTACCAGGATGAACACAGAACGGCGCTTTCAGCAAGTGATTCCGGTGCTTCGAAACCTCCGCATCGATACGGGGATATGTGTACTGAAGGATCACATCTTCCAATGCCTTTTCGTACTTCCTCTGGCAATCAAGCAAGGATTAGCTGTACATCAATGACGTCGACCCAGCTCACGACAAGGGCCGGATTGTCCTTCTGCCGCTCCCCGACAGCGCGCATCAAATCGCCCCATCGCTCTTCGCTCGATCTACCAGGCGAGGATTGCCACTTCGACCGCAATGAGCCTGTAACCTCTGCCTCCATGTGAGTTGGGGAACCAGGAGAGAATCGAGAGGCTCACCTCGATCACCCGGTAAGAGCGCCAGTAATACCTCCCATCCCCGTTCTGACCGAAAGCAATCCTGGTCTCTCAAGCACAATTGCACAAACTCCTTCTTCAGCTGATCCAGAGCTCCCCTGCAAGACGTCCGTCAGCCAAGACTCCGTGACACGGCAGCATGACAGCTGAGTAGCAGAATCACGACTGACTTCAGCGCCGGATGCAACAATCCCTCATCCTTTGATCCCCTCACATTCACCTTCTTCGCCTGTTCCTTACTCCCCTTGATCACCTCGAGGAAAGTGACCATTGCTTTCCGCTGGTCGTCGGTCAGTTCAAGAGCCGCTTGATCGGATATCCAACAGTGAATCCCTCTTCGACCGGAGTATACCCAGAGAAGGTGTCGGAAACCGAACGTCTCTGCGCGTTGTTAGCTGTACTCGAGCATTGCTCCCTCTTCGAGGGGAAGCATAGGGCAAATGCTTCCAAGAAGCAGCTAACCTCGTAAAGCGTGATCTAGCACCTTGACGGCAGCCGCGATATACCCCCAACATCGCTTGCAGATCTTCTTATCCGAACAACAAGTCCGGATCTCATCGTAATCCGTCATATCGATATCGAAGACCAGTTCTCTCCGCTGTGGTTGCAAAGCTCCAGCAGCCAACGTCTTCCTGTCTCTAGGCTTTGTCTCCAGTCAGCGTGCTCCGATGAGCTTAGGTGAAAACACATACTCGGGCGGAATACTGGGGTCCGATTTCAAATCGAGCTGGGTTGAGCCTGAGGACCTCCTTCTTGAAGTCATCGGCATTGTGAAAGGAGTTGTATCGGATATAGACGTCGCCCTGGAGGGTGAATGCAAACTCTCGGTGGGTGAAGAGCTTGGCGGGAACTGAGAGGTAAACGAGTCAAGCATGCTCTCACGGTGATGAAGAAATCGTGCATACCGTGATCTTGGTTTAGCCAGAGGAAGAAGGGTCGATAGGGGAATAGACGGCGATAGAAAGCATTCATCACTTGCGGCGAGCTCGGACTAAGGGTCATCAGCCATCTTGGAAGCCGGAAGGAAGTCAGGCTTCGAGGAAGGGCCTACTCGTAATCTATCCTGATGGTTATATATTAGCATAGTTTCATGATTGAAGAAGATAAACTCACCGCTCATGGTGAACGGGGATCGGCATGTTTCGTCCTTGCTCGTTAAGTCTTAGGATCTGAAATGCCTGCGTTGCTCAGAAAGCACCGTCGCCGAAGAACGTGGTGCTGGCAAGAATATGGATCGCAGCAGGAGACGTCGTGGCCGTTTCAACTGAACATGAGCGAGCAGTAAATCAGAGACGCGTCGGGAGCGCGCAGGTTTCAAGATCAGTCACGTGGCCAAATCCGTGTCTTAGGATTAAAAGTAGTTCTGTCGGTAGAGCTCCCAACTCAGCACGGATCCGTGCAGAGCAAGCTATACAAATGCATATCATTGAGCCAAGGTGTATCTTATGCCGAATATACTTAGAGTACTCGGACTCAGCTCGTAAGGCTCGAACATGTTATCATGATGACGATGGGTTACTGGTGATGCGATGTCGGCGGTCGATTAGCATCATATGCTGTTAAGTCATTCGGCGGCTGTTCGAGAAAATGCTCTGCCTTTCCAAGCTGACGGACTTGATATGGTGGCCGATAGGCTGGTCGCTGTGCTGATGGAGGACTTGGGTATTGCTGATACGCGTAAGCCTGTGGATATGGTCGATAAGCTGGGTATTGCTGATATGGACCTGGTTGTGGATACCGTCCACATCCTGGGTCGTACGATGGGGGTCGATATTCACCGCGATTCCCTCCAGAGAACCCCCTTCCTCGACCTCCATACCCGTCTCGTATGGGTACCGAATGCCTCGGTCCTGCCTCTGTAACTCCTTCTCGCTCAATCCTCTCCAACACATCCCGTACTTCTTGCATGCCCCACAGACCTCCAGCCGGCTGCTTATCCTCCGCCAGTGAGAAGATCAGGTCGAAGCCCTCCCCATCCTCCGGTCTGGGCGGGACGATCTGCCTCCGCATCTGTACCAACACTGAGATCGCTCTGTCGGGATCGGGTAAAGTCGGATGACTAGGTCGAAGCCGGAGTCGACGTTCGAGTGTTGCGAGCGAGGCTACAAAGATTAAGCAGTGAACCCTCGGTCGAGGAGTAATTGTGTCGGCTATAGCGATGAAATGCGCTCTCTGCCTAGTATCTTCAGCGCGATTGACGAACGTCTAAGGTGAAACTCACGCTCGGTCGAACCCCACTCTATCGACAACAGTGTGACATCCCATCCTCAACCCATTCCGTGTCATAGCCTCGCATTCTTGTCTCCGTCGATTCGGTGCATCGTCTTGAGAAGCTCGAATCCATCTACGTCCTCCAATCCAGGAAGGATTGTTCGAAATCCGGACGAGGGATTCGGCGAAAGTGGATTTACCGGATCCTGGTAATCCAACCAGGATCAAAAGGATCTGCGGCTATACCTCATATAAGCTATGCGGGCCAAAGTAACGATCACATTAACCCACTTCGAGGTTGGGCTCATCAGGATGCTCCGGGCTCGTTCCCTTCGATGTCCCGAGGCCAGACGGAAGTCCGGTGCCCATCTGATACCTCCCGGAGATCAGGTGGGATTATGGTGCTTCGTAGACATCGTCGCTTGGTGAAGCGACTATCGATCGGTCTGGATATCCACCTTGATCTCGTCAAAGAACCATGTTCAAATTCTCCCACAACTCTTGATCTAGTGCAGAGTTGGTCACGTGATGTGTAGTTCGGCTTCAGGATTCCGTTCTGGATCGCCTATCGACTTCCATCTCCCTCCTGGCTTCAAAAATATGTTCAGGTCCCGTCCGCCTGCTGCGGCTTCGTCGCCAGGAGCAGGTCCATCGACCGCTCCTTCTCTGTCAATCGCTCAAGATGCGGAGATCTCTTCTCCGTTTCCGCCTTCTGCAGCACCTGTTCCTGCGGGAGACGGAGAAGCATCATTCTTGTCCAAGATGATAGCGGATAAGTGAGACCAATTGTAATTATAAAAAAACACTGTTGACAAGAAACCAGCCCCTATTTCTCAGCAGGCGCAGGACTCATGGTACGTACGCCGAAACTCTCCGCTGCTCTGTCAGTCGAATAACAAAACACAGGTCGCTTATCGCTGACTCTCCCAGGGCATCGGTGTCATCCTAACCGGTCTCCGTCGCCTAACCCGCCTAACAGCCTCAACAGCTCAGCGTCGACTCCTCGTAACCCTCGAGATCCCATCGAAAGATCGAGCTTATCCATGGTTCCTCGAATGGATGGCTACTCAACGTTCCCTCGCTCCACCATCCCCAGGGATCAGGAGTATTTGGAAAGGAAAGGGACCGATGATGGCTAGGAGTCATGAGCTGGCGGTAGAGACTAGTTATAAGGTACATGAGAATGGGAGTTCGGAGGCGGTTTTCAACCTCGTTCCGGGGCCGGGGATACATTATTTCCGGTATAAAGGGGCTTGGTTTCAGGTGAGTCTAATTTTTTCATCGATCTTATCTGTAATCGATCTGGGCTGACGAGAGTAGATGAAAAGGGAACGAGATGCGAAACTTATGGATCTACATTCCGGTTCTCCATGGGAGACATTGACACTTACAACGCTTTCTGCATCGAGGGATCTGTTCGCTTCGTTGCTCTCCGAGGCGAGAGCTCTGGCTGAAGCCTCGACTGAGGGGAAGACTGTGGTTTATACTGCTTGGGGGGTGGAATGGAGACCTTTCGGAAAGCCTAGGAGGAGGAGGGAAATGGGCAGTGTGGTACTGGCTGAAGGGATTGCTGAGCGGGTGAAGAGGGATTTGAAGGAGTTCTTAGGAAGAGCGAAGTGGTATGCCGAGCGGGGTAAGCGCTGGACTATTGTGATGTTAAGATGGAGCGAAGCTAAAGGCCCGCTCAGGAATACCGTACCGACGCGGATATCTGCTTCATGGCCCGCCTGGATCCGGCAAGACGAGCTTCATCCGAGCGCTAGCCGGGGCGGTTTCATACAATATCTGCTTGCTCAACCTCGCTGAGAGGGGATTGACGGACGATAAGCTGAATCACCTTCTTGGACTGGTTCCGGAGAGGAGCTTTGTGCTGCTCGAGGACGTAGACTCTGCCTTCAGTCGGCGAGTTCAGACATCGGAAGATGGGTCAGTGTTTAGCGCCAACTTACGGATTCGTACTGAATGCTATGGCAGCTTCAAATCCAGCGTGACCTTCTCTGGCCTACTCAATGCGCTCGATGGCGTCGCATCGTCAGAAGAGAGGATAATCTTCATGACGACCAACCATTTCTCAAGGCTCGATCCCGCTCTCATCCGGCCAGGACGGGTGGACGTCCAGGAGTTCCTGAATGATGCGGTCGGGGAACAGGCTGAAAGACTGTTCAATAAATTCTACGGGAGCTCTCATACGGACGAGGAAGCTGCGGCATTGGTCGAGATGGGAAGGGAGGTAGGTAGAGTGGTTGATGATGAGTGGGCCCAAGGAAGGGAGGTGAGCATGGCGAGTCTGCAAGGGTTGTTCATTCGGAGTGAACCGGAGGAGAGCCTACAAGGCTTGAGAGAGCTCTGCAGACCGCGAGAAGCCGGCGGTGATGCATCTCTACCTTAGCATACACCTAAGGCGATCGCCCTCTGCACGAAGGGAAAATTCGTCAGAATGGAATCCCGGATGTTTGTGCATGGTCCCATGACCAAAAGAGGAGTCGTACTCGCTCGTCCTTGCTTGGCCCAACTATATTCGCTTGTATCGTAAATAATATTGTTGTCCTACTCACGTTTCGTTTGTTGGTCGTTGCTCTAGCATCGTAGTTTTGTCTCGTTAATCAATGTTATGTTGAGTTAGCTCTAGTCGCATCGGATCAAGCTTGTCCTCTTGGTCATCTTGAAATCTTCCCCTCAACTCGGATGCCGTATGACCCGCCGCTCATGCCTCGTTGCCCGTCCGACTTACTCACCATCAGTGAGGAATCCGATCTTCCCCTTGCTCTCAGTCAGACATGCAGGTCCCTCTTCGACATCTCGCTCATCCGCTTCTTCGTCCTCATCCTCGTCATCACCGATCCCTAGCAGTATATTTACCCTCTCCCTTACCCGTCACACACCGCCAAGCCCAGTCAAAATTGTGCCTTACCCGCATACATCTTCCAATCGCCTCTCCTCAACCCTTCGACCTAGACGACGGAGCTCGAACCCTTTCCTCCAGTTTGCGAGACGTCGTTCGGTCCATCTCCTCCTCGCGCTGAGCGTACCTCTGCTCGCACTACTTCTTGCGAATGAAGTACGTGTCAACGCTATGCTACGATCAGCTACTCGCCTCGTCGAGACAGCGAGGTACCCTTCGCTTTGAAGTTGAGTCACAAGATGGTCGAACTGTCGATCTGGCGAGATCTGGCGAGGCTTAGGAGTGAATACGAGAAGAAACGCCGACGAGATCTCATGGAAGCTTTCTCCCCCTTTGAGTGAAAGACTAGACGCCGGGCTTGCTGGGCGACCTGGAGATCAGGAGTGGAGGCGACATTGTGGGACGAGGCGAAAGACGTCTGGCCTGAATGGTGGGGGAATGCCGATTTCCGTTTGATCATGTGCCAGTACCACCGGATCGGTCGAAGCGCAGAGTCTTGATTCTGACTGGTAGGTGGCTCTGCTTTATAAGCGATGTACGATGCTAAATGGAAGTAGACTGTATACCGATTATCTGGAGAGGATGAATACGCATACTTACGAGATCTTTGATGGTAAGCCTGATTCCTCACGTTCAGGCTCCAGCTGACGGAAGGATTGCAGCTGCTCTCCGCCATCCGGGTGTGCAGGCGGATGTATGGGGACCCGGGTGGGCGGGATATGATCCACTTCTATCGCTTTCAGTGAATGTGAGAAGGCGGCAACATCGTCTCGTACAGCTTGAGCGATCAAAGCGGGAGTTCATGGAGAAACGCGAAAAGGAGAGAAAAGAGCTTGCCGCGAGGAGTGATGAGAGAGAGAGGCAAAGGACCGTGAGGTGGTCGATGAAGGGCGGAGAGCCGTCTGTGCCAGATTTGCCACCTCAGGAATATGTCAACGAGGATGAGTTATGGGAGGTGCCGGATTGGGAGGAGTTGTCGGAAGGATTTAGCGAAGAACCCTACGATATCGTCTTGACGATCTCGTAAGTCTTCAGCGTTACTGTTGTCGATGAGCTGAAGTCTGGTCAAGCGATATATTTCAGCAGAATGACACCGTGGTAGACGTGCTCGGCTGCGGATACCTCCTCATTCAGTAGGACTTGCTTCCTTGGCTAGCCGTTACAGGCTGATGTTTCAAAGACAGCTTGGCGATTGCCATTCCTTGCGATGCATGGACGAGTGGTACCCTTTCGCCAACAATATCAAGTTGTCGAAATACGCCTTTGAGCTTCCTGAAATCTTTGCTTACGAGAAGTCGAAAGCTCGATTCCCGGAATGGGAGATGGGGTTCTTCGGTCATAGTCCAGATACCGTACGTTCGCCTCCAGGATAATTAGATTCAGCTAAAGGTGAGAAGGGGAATGAATGGGATTTCTGGCCGGTTCCTTGGCGAGACAAGGCTTCCGAAGCGACGATGTTCGATTTTGACGGATCTTGTGTGCGTCGGTCCTCAAAATCCGTCAGCTTTAGCTTATAAGAACAGTCTACCCGATCAGGACAACCATTACCGACCATTTTGTCAACCATACCTCGTTCATTCAGCGGCACGAAAACCTTGGGTACGTTCTCGAAAGCCCCATCGTGGCTTTCGAAAATCCGCTCGAGACATACCGCCAGATCATGAGTGCTATGCGGTGCATCGGGAGATACGAGCGGACTTTGCGAGAGGGATGAGGGAGGCGAAGATCTGCGTTTTCGATCCGAGCCTAGAACGGAAGATGATTCGGAAGGTCGGTCTTGATTTACGTATCTTATTGAATCAGCTGATCGTGTGAGGTGCAGTATGCCCAAGCGTTCTTCAGTGGATGCGTCGTGGTTGCCGACTTACCGACCGAGCACGAAGAAGCGCTTAGGGTTTTGTCATCCCGCAACAGCCGACATGGGATATCGACCGGATCCATCTCGAGCTTGAGCGGTACCTTGCAACGCCGGAAAGACTGCATCAGATGGCGATGGATGCCTTTGTTTATGCTCGCCGTCATCTGACCACCACGTACGTTTCTCCTGCCTCTTGTGATGGCGGGTCTGAAGGGGGGCGCAGAAACAAAATCTCGCGGATTCTTCAAATGGCGGATGACTACCGTAGAGGCGCTCGGGGTCATGTTTGTGAGTACTCCTCGATGACACTGTCATTCCCAACTGAAGAGCGAAGTCCCGCATAGCTTCTCGATGAAGTGCCGAGCCTAGTGGAGCGAGGATGACGCTTACCGACCGTGGGCTCGTTGATCAAGAAGAAGGGATAATCCGCTGACAAGGCGTATCTGCTAGTCCGTGGTGCACACAAAGTGGGTGTAGAGGATTAGAAGTTTGATTGGGTTCTTCGTCATTCTTGTCTTGCACAACATACCATGCATCGGTACCTGGAATGTGATCCGGATAAACCGGTCAAAGATCAAGTTCCGCCCGGACCTTCGCGTAGGTTCTGACGTCGTTCTTGGTAAAATCGTCTAGACATATTCTGGTATTATCAAATTAGTCGTGCGACATGGAGAACTTTCGAGTCCTGGTCAAGTCAATCACGGTTCGACAATAACAACACCAAAGAAAGCTTAGAAATTTAGAGATGTCGGAAGAAGCAGATCGGACGGAAAGCAACGTGGCGCAAGAGGATACTGGATATTTACGTACCGATGCTGGGAAGGATCGGGCATTGGAAAGGCTTGAAGCGGTGGGAAGTAAGCCGAGGGGTCTGAAGGTGTGTCCTAACTGTTGGGATATTATGGCATGAGCTCAGCATGTCGATGGTAGTGGCGGACATCGACTTGGTATATCACCACCGGTCGGTCCATGCCACCGGTTCTCCGGACATTATACTGATGTGACTGTAGTTGTCGGAGTCGGAGTAGCTACCGATGCTCTCGCCTATGTCCTTGACATCTCCTTTAAGCGCTTGAGTGACAAGGCTGACTCAGACCTGCAGAACATCGTCGTCCCCGTCCTCCCCTTCCGACTTCAACAACTCGAGTACCACAACATATCCGAACTAACATCCTGGCTATTGTTCGCTTACTCCCTGGGAATCTTCCTATGTGCGTCCTTGTTTCTCTCCACTGTCAACAGCTTCGGCTCTGAAGAATGTTGTAGTCTCCTTCCCGATCGCATACTTCTTCGACCTATACCCTTGGAGAAGAGAACCGCTCGTCGTGGCGGTGCTCGTGCTGGAGGGAGCGTTGATCGTGTTCATGCTCTTCACGCCATACTGGGTCATGGTATTGTCGAGGTTTTTGCAGGGTGCTGCGAGTACTGTGGTCTGGTCTGGTGCGTCTCCTTCCCCAGATGACTCGGAGACCAAAAGCTGACAAGCACGCAGTCGGGTTTGCGTTGATGTGAGTTGATTGTGCGACAGTTCGAGGTACATTTGATAACCTCGCTTAGATGTGAGAATGTTGAGGAGAAGAACATTGGTCGACAGATGGGTTGGGCAGTCTCAGGTGTCTCAGTCGGGACGACCATCGTGCATTCCCTCATTGATCGCCCTTTAACGACGCGCTGATCTGGTATAGGCACCTCCGATCGGGGGAGCGCTATACTCGAGACTAGGCTGGAAAGCTCCCTTCATTTTCACAATCATCGTCTGTTTCATTGATCTCGCTGCTCGACTACTCGTGATCGAGCAAAAAGACCTAACGAAATGGGAGTCAAAAGCTGTCGAAGAGATCGCCAAGCGGGATGATATACCTCCACCGACGGCATCGCAACTGACTCTGGCTGGGGATGGGGATGATGCGCCGGACCGGGCGAAAGTGCCAGAAGAGCTAGCAGCTGAAGAACCGGAACCTCCCGCTAGATTGGAGAGTCCAATGCCGAGAGCACCGCCAAAGAAGCTTAAGCCGTGGGGCGTGCTTCTTGCGCTGGTCCGCTCACCTCGAGGGGTATCTGCCTTCCTCATGACATTCATCTTCGGGCTTGTCCTCGGTACTCTGGACCCGACGTACGCCTCGAAACGCTCTATTGAGGCGTCGCTGACACACCTTCATAGGTTGACACTCCGTGTTCAAGCAGTATGGCATAAGAACTCCGCCTTCGTCGGGCTTATCTACCGTGAGTGCAGCCTATCCACCGTGATGAGCTATCCTGATGAATCTCAGTCATCGCCTCAGCACCTACTTTCATCACTGGTCCCATAGTCGGCGCCCTCGCAGACAAATACGGAGCGGAGTGGATTGTTGCGCCGTCATTGTTCTTGTCGCTACCTTGGTTACCCCTACTCGCTCTCAAGTCGAGCTTGTCGGGCTTCATCATCTATTTCGCTCTATCGCGTAAGTCTAGGTGATATTGATGATGAGTAAGGCTAATGTGGCATAGAGATCCTCTTAAGTTGCGCTCTGGGACCGGTTGGGTTGGAAGTGACTATGGCTGCGAGGGCAGTGGTCAGTGCTCTCGCAATCGTATTTTCTGTCGCTGACATGTTTGGTACTGTAGGAAGGTATGAGCGAGATTCGTGAGCGAGGATTGTTCGCGGAGCTCTCATAATATCTAACGTATACCAGACCAATTCGCGGCCATCAATGTCGCCTTCTGTCAGTTATTCTCTATCATTTGACATCAATGCTGACAAACTCCCTAGCTATCTCGTCCGCCATTGGAGCAGTCGCTGGTGGACAGATGTATCAGACCATACCGGCAGGTTGGGACGCAGTGGTATGGTACGTCATCGCGGCCCATCTCTACGTCAATCTTCACTAAATCCGCTGTACAGGTTCGCCTTTGGATGCTGTACATTCTTCACTTTGATCCCATTCTGCTTGACCGGTAATCGGACGCTTCTCTCGCGGATACGAGGAAGATTGGGGAAGCGAGAGATTGAGTTGACGGATGATCGACCTGAAGAACCGCAGGGAGGGTCGTCATCGCAATCAGCGTAGTAGCATGCATGTAGTACCGCGCTATAGCTCCCTTGAGAAGGCGCCTTCAGAACACATCCAGTCAGGCTTTAGATCACGCATTCCCGGGGATGACAGCGGGTCTGTCGGCTTTCAAGAGCGGACAGAATCCCAAGATGGGACGAAAGCCCAAGACCAGACGAGGCGATGACTATGTCAAAGGGCAATTGCCGGATCTCCACAGTATTCGAGTACCGAGCGAAATCCAGATGTTTGATGCGGAATGAGAGTTCTTTCCAATAAACTTGGAGGCCATGCCACGCGCTCATCTGGATACGCAATACATGACTTAGTCACAGTAACACAATTAGTCGGGCACATGGTACTCGTAATGTTCATTAAAAGCAAAGGTAGACTCGAGGCTCAGACATCCCTCTTCTCCCTCCTTCGGACCGGTTCTGGAACCGGACGTTTTCAGAAACTCCCTCTCGAAAGCCGCCCTGCTCGTTATTAGGATCGGTGTCTCGCGGCAATATCTCTCACTCACATCAGATCGATCAGCTTAGCCTCCTGCCATGGTCTGGCGATGAACATCATACCGGAAGGTAAGCCACTATCGAATTGTCCAAGGGGGACTACGCCCTATCCAGAAACACCCGCACTGAGCCAAATGGTTTCTCTCGGAATCGTGCGAGAGAAGCTCAAGCTTACCGCTGGATATCCCCCAGCCGCTGCCCAGATCACCGCATATCGGAGACCCCAGTCAAAGACAACAGCCAGTGCGTCCAGATGCTCGTCATGAAACAGCGCATCGATACTATCGAGTGCGAATCTCCGGGATTGGTCACGGAGGTAAGTGTATCTTGATGATTTCATCAGTGGAAAGACGGCCGATTCTACGATACGAGCGTGACAGCATTCACCGGGAGAGCAACTCCACGTCCTATACGATTTAGTATGGATCAGCTGTGAAAAACAGGTTACAAAGGATTTTTTGTTGTACCAAGTGGAGGCCATTTAATTTAATCAGATCCACCAAGTTCCTTGGATTCCTGTAGATCGGGAAGCTAAGCCTCGAAGTCGACCCGAAAATCTGTCTTGAGTTTCTCCATTAGTAACTCGTGGTGATCCAAACTCTCTCTCCGAGACATGTCGATGTTGATCGGTTCCTTGTTTTTTGCGCCAAGCGACTGCATCTCATTGATTGCGGATCTGAAGGATGACTTGATGAGTGCTGTATCTGAACTATTTGCTCCGGCTCTTCATCGAGAATCGAGAAAGAGTTTGTGTGGGATACCGATTGTGTATTGCGAGAAGTTCGCGTAGGGGAGATCAGTGAATTGGGTGCAATCCTGGGAGCATGCTCCGGGATGGTCGTAGCTGGAATAGGTTTTGGTCAGATAGATGTCGTTCGAGATGGACAACTCACTTCGATGATCCAGTTCATTGGGTCCGGACATGATCCGGAGCATGAGAGCCAAGTTATGAACGGTGAACCCGATCGGTCCGATCGTGTCTTGATCCAGCCTGTACTCAATCAGCTCCACTATCGTTCCGAGCATGACGGTAGACTTAAGAGATGGGCACTACTCCAGCTCTCGAGATCAACCCCGTCACAGGCCGGATCCCAAACAGAGCCGACATCAGCGCCGGGTATACCTAGGTCAAGCCAGTCAATCTCCGCCATCCTCGAAGTCTAGTAGATGCAGCTCACGACGGAGCCCATTGTGTCAGTCCCCAGAGAAGCAGCCGCGAATCCAGCACTGACACCGACTCCGCTCCCTGAAGAACTTCCTCGAGGATTGCCACCGTTCGCATATCCACCTTCGACGTATGCAGACTGCGTTTGCCCACCGACTGCCGACTGCCGGTCATCCAGGGGCAGTACGGTTGTGTCGCCAGTCTGACCCGGCTTTCCTCTTCCGAACTCGTCCATGTTGGTCTTTGCGAGGACTGCCAGGCGGATTTGATTCAGCTTGATGGTTTCGGTGGAGGGGGCAAAACTCACTGAATGCGCCGGCTTCACGGGAAAGATGGGTAGCGGTTGCGTCTCGAGGGACGATGGCGCCCTCTGCATTAGGTCAACGCAACTCTGTATGCGAGGGGACCGTAAGCAGAGCGTAACTCCCGGCTGTAGTGTTCATACCAAGCGCCACAACCGTTGCAATGTTGTCCCTGCGGACAGATCAGAAAGGGACGGGACTGACCAGCGTATCTATATGATACTCACTTGACGATGATTAGTATACCATGCATCGGTTCTCGGACATGTCCAGCTACACGCTCACCGTCGAGCGATTGAGCTATGCCAAGAACTGCATTGAGTTTATGATCAAACGCAGCGCCGGAGAGCTGAATCGGAACAACCTACCAGAATCTTTCGGCGCGACTTGGATGATAGCGCTCAGCTCTAGGCCATTCAAACTGTGTATCTCGATATTCCCTATCTCCAGTCAGAGAGAGGATGCTCAGCGTAGATTAATAAAGATCTACCAAGGTACGCCTGAACAAGCTGAACGCTCGTGAGACTGCCATTGTTGAGGAGAGCACCGATCTGGGGACAGAGGTCTGAAGAAGATCAAGTCCGGGTGGAAGAAACGAAACCTGGAATTGATGTTGGTTTGGGAGAAAGCTATGAGAAAAGTGAAGGAAAGCGAGGAGAAGGGTAAGGATGAGTTGGTTGGTAAGTAAGGCAAACATGATCGCTGGTTGAAGCTCGTAGTAATCGGTGATGGGCATTGTGAGGCTACGATCCTGATCAACCGTATTGTTAAACATGCATCGTCGATCCCCCCTCATTTCCTCCATTGTCTTTTGGCTTTGAAAGCGAAACAGTCAGCTCTTTTTGTCAGTGGTTTATACGTCGCTTCTCACGCGTGGCTTCCAGTGACGAGCGACGTGTCTTCGGCGACCTATCGGCGCTACATGGACCCGCTGGTCGTCGTGTGTTGTTCCTGAAAACCGAACCGCAAATGCCAGCAACAATATCATATTACATGATGCGACCTAGAAGTATCGCCGTATGAGAATCGATCGTTCTTAGGATAGGTCACGTGACCCTATTGTTTCTCGGCGAAACGGTTCGGTCGAGAATCATTACGCATGTATTTCAACGGCTCAGAGGCGACAAGGTGTCTTACCCTCACCCGCGTCATGCCCCACATCACCAAAACAGCTACAGCGTCGCTCTTTTACCCATCACTTCTCTGTTCTGCTTCCACCTCCCGCCTGACCCCGTTTCGAAATTATGCGACCGAATCTGAATTTCCCCCAACTACCACACCCAACGCACCAACCTTCGGAACGACTGTCGAGCAGAAGATCGAGAAGGCTGAGACCAAGCGGTATACAGGTCCTGGCTTCCCTGCAATCCCTGTGATTCACCCTCCACCTTCCCCTCGTACCCAAGTAACTGATCGTCGTACAGTCCCTTCGACATGTCGTCCGAGTCCACCACCCACATCTATGGCAAGGTGGTCCAATGAGAGAGCTCACCATCCCTCTTCGTCGGCATGGAGGTCGGAACAATACTGGGACCATCACCACTCGACATATAGGAGGTGGTCATAAACGTCGTCTAAGAAATGTGGATTTTTATCGGTTCGAATCTGGGGCGCACGATGTTGTTCGGGTCGAATATGATCCTGGGCGGAGTGCTCATATCGCTCTCATCAAGCGGAGGGAGGGGTCGAAGTCTGTTCCTGTGGACATCGGAGCGAAACTGGCCGAATCGGATGAGAGGGATCGGAAGGCTAGAGATGAGGTCAAGGGTGGTTGGAGTTATATCCTCGCTCCAGACGGTCTGCGAGCAGGGGATGTGGTGGTCTCATATCGGACGGGAATCCCAAAGGGGATTGTGGAAGGATGGGACGATATCGTTCCAGTGATCGACGACCCGTCGGCTCCGCAGACAGTCAACGAACCCAACGGCGTCTCATCCCGAGCGCTAGGTCTACTCCGGACTCACACCCTTCGACCCGGAAACGTGCTCCCCCTCTACTTGATACCACCAGGCACGATCATCCACAACCTATCGCTCGAACCGAACGGGAGGATGCAACTCTGTCGATCGGCGGGAGTATCCGCTCAGATAGTGGCTCATCAAGGCGCAGAAGGAGAGGCTTTAGGTGGGACTGCCGTCCTGGGTATGGGCGGGAGACATGTTGGCAAGAATGGGATTCGGACGACGAAGAGTCGGGGGATTGTTTTGGTCAAGCTGAGGAGTGGGGAGGTGAGGAGAATGCAGCCTGGAGCGGTGGCTACGATCGGGCTGGTCAGCAAGTGAGCGTCGAACCTGACGGACCTGGGGATTGGCTGATCTTCCTGTAGCAAAGAGCATCATCAGGAGCAGCTTGGGACAGCAGGAGCGGCACGTCATCTGGGTCGAAGACCGAAAGTCCGGGGTGTGGCTATGAATACCGTCGACCATCCCCATGGAGGTGAGGGCTTCCTCATCAGGTCAGATCCTATGACACATGCTGATGTGACGGATTAGGTGGTCGAGGCAAGTCGAAGGGAAACAAGCAGGCTCATTCGGTTTACGGAAAGCTTACAAAGGGCGTACGGACGAGGAGACCGAAGCATAAGGGTGGGAATAAGATGTGCGTTTCTGACGTTTTTGGCCATATCAGGAAGAGCTGACTTTGGTGGCCAGGGTTGTCACTGAGAGACCGAGAGGAAGGGCGAGGAGATAGATCGCTTTCATATTTGCCCGCGAGCATGCAGGATATCGTTGACAGCAGGCTTATATGCTGGCCAGACATAACTCTATTGAGTCGAGAAAGTCTGCGCCAACTCCGATTGAGACCAATATCACTATTGTGACTGATTGCTCAAACTCACTCCTAGTGTCGTCAAAAACAGTTGACTATCTTCCGAAAAGCTCAAACTCTATGGCCTCCTGAGGTCTTTGGTCACGGCAACATTCTGGTTTGCCCCAGTCCTTGCCTCCATTGGTAAACATTTATTAGCTTGAGGTTTCCCTGCTTAATCTGCTGACTTGTTGCTGCAGTGGCATTCATCACCTATAGTTTGACTGGCCATCCACTCAATGCTGCCATCATCTTCTCTGCTTTGCAACAGTTCAACATCATCAAATCCCCGCTTCAAAACCTTCCAAACAGTTTATCAGCTGTTCTTGACTCAATGTCTGGCATGCGTAAGTCTCAATAAACTAGATTTTTACCTCCAGCTGATATGAACAGGCCGCATTGGTGAGATGTTACAGGTCAGTGCATAATCTCTCCCAGATTCACACAATACTAATGTCAGTTTGTATGTCAGGCTGAGGAACTTCCGGAACAGATCAACATCGATCCAGGTGCCAAGTATTCAATCAGTGTCCATGGTGATTTCCAGTATGATGGGATGTTACAATCAGATCAGCCTACGGACAGTAAGGTGGAGGGTACTAACAATGAGGCGACCACAAAAGGACAAGAATCTGACTCAAGGTGGATGGCCTTGAAGAACAGACACACACCTCACAAGGTTGGGGTTATACCAGAATCTTCCCTTGGGAGCAAGGCGAAACGGCATGAACAGGCACCATTTGCACTCCGGAATGTTGATCTGGACATACCGAAAGGTCTTGATTCTGCACACCATCCACAATGTAACTGATTCATGTGTCAGGTGCACTGGTCTGCATTGTCGGACGGGTAGGGACAGGGAAGAGTGCCCTGCTTTCTGGCATGATCAACGAGATGAAACAGATACGTGGCCAGACAATGTTTGGAGGATCAGTCAGCTATGGTAGGTCCTCCACCAGGATGCTAAAACTACAACTGACTCCCAACAGTACCCCAACAAGCTTGGGTACAATCTGGATCTGTGCGGGACAATATTACCTTTTCTCGAACTTCTGAAGTGATTGACCTCAAGAGGGTGGCAGAAGTCATTGACGCCTGTAGTCTGAGGCCTGACATTAGCATGTGGCAGGATGGTGACCTGTTAGTGCAGCCAAACATCAAGGAGAACTATTGATTAACAATCTGTAGAACCAAGATAGGTGAAAAAGGAATCACATTGTCAGGAGGCCAGAGACAGCGGATCTGTATTGCTCGCGCAGCATATGAAGACAGTGAAGTTGTCTTGCTTGATGATCCCCTATCTGCAGTAGATGCCCTTGTGGGACACCATCTCCTGCAGAATTGCATTCTCAGTGGTCCACTAGCAGAAAGGACACGTATCCTGGTCACCCATCACCTTGATGTATTACCTCAAGCAGATTTGGTGCTGGTAATGGATAGGGACGACAACAATGAAGCTCACATTGTCCAACAAGGAACTTATCTGGTCAGCCATCGTTTCTCAGATGAAAGTATGAGATTTGACATTGGTTTCAGGAACTCTTCGAGCAAGACGGTATCTTCCGCACCCTCATTGAAGAATTTGGATCAAATGCGTCACCTCAAGCCATTGAGGAGGAAGAGAAAGAAGGAGGCAAAGATGTTGACCATCATAAGCAGACAGAGACTGATGTGAAGCAAGGAGGTGGAAAGCTACTCCTGGATGAAGAGCGGAACACAGGTTCTGTGTCCTGGCAGGTTCACTACCGATATCTGCAAGCAGTTGGGTCTTGGTGGCAGGTGATGGGGTTCTCCATCTCGTTGGTGCTGGTCCAGGCTTCTAATGTTGGCAACTCCCTCTTTCTGGGTTACTGGTCTGGATCTGAGATCCATGGGTTCTCTCAAGGACAATACATGGCTGTCTATGGTGGTGAGTGAATGATAGCAAGCAGTTATGCTGATTTGCAGGACTGGGTGGCGCTCTTGCTATTTCTGCTGTGAGCATTTCAGCTTCTCCAAAGAACGGCGTTAAGCTGGACTTTGCGTCAGTTTGCATCAACATATTCAATGATGCTTGCTGGAATCAGTGCATCCTTCACAATGTTCAATGGGGCTTGGCACAAGGTTATGCATAGTCCCACAGGATGGCATGATAGGACTCCAGTATGTCCGGCTCATTTTGTCGGGAGATAGCCTGATACTTGTAGACTGGTCGTATCATCAGTCGTTTGTCAAAAGGCAAGCATTTGATACTCGACATAGCTTGAGATTGACTTTCAACTTGAACAGACATTGAGATGCTGGATGATAGACTCATGTTTTGGTGGAATTCTTTCTGCAAGTGAGACACTTGTCCTAGTACCATCAACTGCTTACATTGTAGCTCCGCACTGGGTGTTGCGGGCACGTTTGTCTTGATTGTTTACACCTATCCATGGCTTGGTTTACTATTCATTCCACTCGTCATCCTATTTGTGAGGGCTCTCTGAGAAGTCTGTTGTGATTCAAAGCTGATTGGTGTTTCGTTAGTGGCTGTCAGCTACATATTATCGCAAGACCTCTAGAGAGGTCAAACGCCTTGATTCTCTTTTGAGGAGTCATGTGTACAGCTCCTTTGCTGAGCAGGTCAGTCCTCTCTTTAAACACTCACATCATCCTCTTACAGATCACCAATCAGCTTGCTGGACTACCCGTCATCAGAGCTTTCAATCAGCAGGACAATTTCCAAACCAGGCTTCAGAAGGCAGTGAATCATCAGAATGTATGTAATGCTCCAAATGGGGAGATGAATCTTAATCTGTTTCTTATGATAGCAAGCATATATACTATCAGTAAGTCCCCAATGTCCTCGCTATCCTTCTCCTCACACCTAGGCTTACTGTACAACAGATCAGCTTCAAAAGGTAGGTTTGTAGTACGTCCACTGGAATGGCTAATAAGATCCAGATGGTTGGGACTCCGCCTGGACTTTGCAAGCTCTAGCATTGTACTGGCAAGTCTTCTGCAACAATAGTGCTGCATTGCCACATCTTTGGGCGCCCAGCTGATCATCATTAACAGCTTGTAGGCATCTTTGGAGCTATTTTCCGCAACAGTGTCAATCCTGCAAGGTTTGGTGTTGTTCTGACATATGCCATTGCAACAACCTCAAGTAAGTCTCTCCTCCTTTATCATCGTAACCATCTTATTCTGTTGGAAGCTATCACAAATCTGGTCCCAATGTTTGCGTACTGTGAACAAGAAATGGTAAGTCTATCTGACTGCATTGTCAGCCGTGCTGACTCAGTTGTCTTGCAGAATAATGTTGAGCGGATTCAATATTACATGGATCTGGAGACAGAGGCAGCGGCAATTGAGCCATCAGACCCTAAAGCAGATGAGATGTGGCCAACAGCAGGCAAGGTTCTATTCGAAGGTGTCCAGCTGCAATATCGTCCAGATCTGCCACTTGTCCTCAAGGGCTTGAACTTCAAAATCAATGCTGGGGAGAAGATAGGAATCATCGGCCGTACCGGAGCTGGGAAGAGCAGTATTGCTCAAGCACTCTTCAGGACTGTTGAGTTGTATTCTGGGAGGATCCTCATTGATGATCTGGATCTCAAACACCTTGGGCTGGAAACAGTACGCCTCAATACTTCAGATAGACCGGAACTGACAGCCTTGCACTTAGCTTCGCTCACGTCTTGCTGTGATTCCCCAAGATAGTTTCCTATTTGCGGGGACTGTCAGGCACGTCCACTTTCCCCATCATTTATCTCCACAAGCTGAAACATATCACAGGGACAATCTTGACCCCAAAGGCAGCTGCACAGATGCAGACCTCAATGATGCCTTGAACCTGATCCACCAGAAGTCAAACACATCCAACAGCTTCAGAGAGAAGTTCCATCTGGACGCTGATGTCCTCAATGAGGGATCAAATTTCAGTGCTGGTGAAAGACAACTTTGTAAGCCATCTGTGTATCCTCCAATGAATGCTGACGGACAACACAGTGGCACTCATCAGAGCAATGGTCAGGAGATGCAAAGTGCTCCTGCTGGACGAAGCCACCTCATCAGTGGATCCAGAGACTGATGCTCTCCTGCAGCGCATCATTCAGACCGAGTTTGCAGATGTTACCCTCATCTCCATTGCCCACCGCCTTCAGACTGTGGCGTACTATGACCGGATTCTTGTTCTAGAATCTGGTCAGCTCGCAGAGTTTGACACACCCCTTGCACTATTTGATACCAAGCACTCAATCTTCCGGAGTCTATGTGACACAAAGGTCAGTCAAATAATCCACCTGATACTGGCTGATGCTCTCAATAGCACTTGACCCGGGATGACCTTCTGAGGATACAGAATGATGCCAAGGCTGCTGTTGTCCGAGAAGGGGAACAATAAGCTAGAGTGATGGGTAGATGGGGTCACACGTATATTGACGAGTCTGCATCTTTATAGCGTCTCGTATATGGCCGAGGATCCTCACCGGCAACGATTCTTTGCTTATCTCATGCATATTTCTGTACTGATAGATGTGTTATGTGCAACTGCCAATTCCGGCAGTCACGTGACAACGGACGAAGGGCAAGGGGGGACATGTGCGTAACATCATCTCTCATCCCTTCATCATCCTGCGCGCGGCCAGCCGTTTCTCTCCGTGTCGTGCGCGTTCGTTAGGGTTTCCTTTCCAGCGGTGCAGCCCTTGGCATTGCCTTTTTTATCCCCCACCTGCTTTTGATTCCTCTTGGTGGCCGTCGCCACCATCAGAAAACATCGTTCAGCCCATCCTTTCACCACCTCGTAACCCCATCCACTCGATTTTTCAAGTCAAGTTTAGCCTCCTGGTTTTATACCGAACAGCCGCTCTAAACCTTCATTACTTCGAATCAACCACGCTGGAGAAGCCTTTCGGATGGTGTTTACAGGACAAGGATACATTTCAGCTAAGTGGGAGTGCGGCGCTGCCTGGTTTCGACCGAACAGCCGCCCCACAAGAGCGTCAACCCTTGAGTCTATTTCGGGTCTGATCCGTCCTTTCAACTAGTGTATCATTGTCCTTTCCCATCAATACCTTTCCATCATGAACCGAGTAGTCGGTATCTGCCCCTCGACCTCGAGAGCTCGAGCGGATTCCGCTGCAACAGCGCCTGCCGCCGGGCTCAAGTCGACGTCGAGGAGCCTCGACCCTGTTGGTTGACGAAGCGGCGGACAAAACGCTTCGAGGCATTCGAGTCCCCCCTGGAGGGGGAGATGATGATGTAGAGAAGGAGGAAGAAGACGACCCGTTCAAAGACGTTCCCGGTCCTATTGCAAACGCCTTGAAGGGTCTCACCCAGGTCGTCCAACGCATGGACTCACGTATGGACGACATCAGCGCGGAGCTGTCGGATCTCTCGATGGTGGTGCGTCGCGTAAACGCAAGCGCGGAGATAGTGCATTGGGGGATATCAATGAGGAGGAGGACGAGGACAGACGCGTCCCCATGCGCGGCGCTTACGGTAAGTGTGAACCCATCACTGTCCGTTTCGCGTACCTCGACGCGAGGGTGAGGGATGCTGCCATTGCCGGTACGCTGGCTCTAGAGTCGCTACCGCTCCTCATCCCGCCTACGGCCGATATCTTCCGCTCTGCAACAGAGGATCTCACCTTTGGTTTCGTCCTCTCGCCGGGAAGCCGGACCCTTCGTGCCGCCATCCCGACTCGGTCGGTCGGCGTCCGATATCGACCCCAAGTTTATGACGGCCCTCCCTGCCCCCTCTGTCTTCTTGTGCGCATGGGTCATCCTCGTCGAGCTCATGGTGCATGGTTTGGGATCACCTGAGGAAGCCCCAGAGGCTTACTCGGCGTTAATGTGGTACGGCAAATGGATTGTCGACAAATCCGTCGGTTTCACCTGGGAATCGATTTGCCGTTACCATCTTCGAGTGTGCTCGGGACGATTTGCCGGAACGTTCCATGTGGACCAGTGGTACAAAGCTATCGACACCGATGCCGCTATCGCTCTCGTCCGGAAATACGACAACTCCCGCTCGGACACAGCACATTCTTCGAGTCCGTCGAAGGCAAAGGCGAAAACGACTACCCGTCGACCCGCTGCCGGATCAAAACGAGATGTGTCCAGCGAGGTGTACTACACATACAACCTCACCGGATGCAAGGACCTTGCAAGTATGGTCGTCGCCACGTGTGCATGGACTGTGGGAAGGCGCATCGAAAGTGCAATTGCAAATAGGGAGACGAGGCAGGAGCCATCGAATTTCTACGGTGGCTCCTTCCACTAGGCAATTCCGTCCCTTCGCCCTATCCTTCGAACCTTTCTCCTGACAATCCACCTCTCCCATCCACTTCTCGGCATTTTCGACCTCAACCGCCGCCGACCCCGACCACTCTCACATTCGCCCCAGCCAGTGCGAGTGGTATCAGCCCCGCTGCGCCTTTACCGCCACCGCGTAGGGCCTCATCCCGCTGCGCCTTTCGTCGCCGCCGCGTAGGGTTTCGTCCTCGTCCCCGGTGCGCTTGCCACCGCGAAGGCTTTTGTCCCCGGTGCGCTCGCCATCGCGTAGGGTATTGCCCCCGGTGCGCTCTTCTCCTGCCGGTGCTGGCTTACGCCACGCCGCGCCGCCGCCGCGTGGGGTCGCGTCCCCGGCGCGCTAGCCACTGCGTAGGGTTTTGTCCCCAGTGCGCTTTATCCCCTCCTCCCCTGCTCCGGCAACTCCTATCTTCAACTCCAAACCGGGTTCGCCGCTGTTCGGTGTCAACGCCTGCGATGTCCCAGGCGTCCCTTCAACGAAAGAACGTGCTCACTTCCCTATGCCAACGGGAACCGAACCACCGACAAAGCTGCAAACTGCCGATCCGCTCGAAGTATGGGCAACTCTCGTGGAACTTGCACAACACGCGGGTCTGAGTCCAGTCGATAGACTACCCGCTCGCCCTAATACAACAGCCCACTACCCATTATACGACTCTTCCGACCTACCTGCGGTGTCTTCACCGCTGAGGGCTGACATCTGGCGACTGCTTTTGAGCAACTACCCAGATCGTCAGTATGTCGACAACATTATCGGAATGATCAATCATGGCGCAAAGTTGGGCTATATTGGGAAGATGCGATACCTAGGACGGGAATCAATGAGGGACGGAATCTTCCGATGGACGACCGAGAGCTGCAGTGTGTACAAGAAACGGTAGCGGAACGGCTAAACCGTCAACAAACAGCAATCCATGATCCGTGCAACCACATGGCTTTCGTCTGCTCCCCCATCGGAACAGTTCCAAAAGCGGGCGGGAAAATCCGCCCAATCAACCATCGCTCCTGGCCGCGAAAAGGAGACGAATCGATCAACTACGGGATCGACAGCGAAAAGGTCACGCTCAAGTACGAGACTCTTGATCCATTGTTCGAAACGATCTACAATTTTCACGGCCCGCATACGCACCTCTGGAAGGGGTATCTCAAAGATGCGTATTACCATATCTTCGCGTCCAGGGATGCACCTCTACTCGGCTTTCACCTTGATGGCGTCAATACCATCGATTGCACGCTCAATCTCGGGGGAAAGTCTTCACCTTTCCTTTTCAATTACTTCGCCGAAGGTCTCCATTGGATCCTGTCCTCTTTCGGTCTCGCAGTATCGCACTACCTCGACGATTTCTTCGGCCTCTGCCACATCAGTCGGTCCGCAGCTGTGCTCTGCCTGTTCAAGGGCGTGTGCTTATCGCTCGGCATTGCTGGCTCCGAAAAGAAGACGATGCGGGGCTCTCCCTTGGAAATCCTCGGGATCCAAGTCGATTCGATAACCGCGACAGCGTGGAGCTCTGAGGAAAGAAAAAGCGTTTGATCCAACAACTCAAACAAACTTGGCACAATACCCACAAGTTCTACTCATAGAATTGCCACTAAGCTTCACCACAATACTCAAACCATAAGGGACAAGGCGCTAGACAGTGATGTTATCAAGGAGTGTGCTGATGAGGATCCAGTACTCCAGTAAGCTTGTCAGGGGCTTGCTTGGAGGGTCCAATCAGGTGAACAAACCTACTGTACTAGTATTTGGCTTCCTCTTTTCTTCTCATGTCATGGATTGGGTTATGGGGACGTGTACAAATGGGAATTTAGATCTCTGGATTGCTAGGCAAAGTGTAGAGGGCAGAGGCAAAGAAGCTTTCAAGTCTAGATCAGAAGTAGATTGATTCTGGTGCATATCTTCAGCCATGAAAGCTTCTGTCAGCAGATGATGAACGCATCCTGTGGTTGCTAGACCCTTTGTTACGTCTGACATTAATGTAGTGCTAGATTTAATGCATTGCAGTGCTATCAGACGTAACAAAGAATGCATTGCAGTGCTATCAGACGTAACGAAGTATCTAGCAATGAAAGGATGCGTTCATCATCTGCTGACAGAAGCTTTCATGGCTGAAGATATGCACCAGAATCAATCTAGCGCATTGATATCAGACGTAACAAAGGGTCTAGCACACAGGATGCGTTCATCATCTGCTGACAGAAGCTTTCATGGCTGAAGATATGCACCAGAATCAATCTACTTCTGATCTAGACTTGAATGTCATCTAACTATACGAGTCCTTTTAATCTAGACTTTTTACGAAGCTAGCCTTTTGATGACATCATATCAAGCGATGGATGCTTGGAAGGCTTGTTGCTTTCTCAATAAAGCCTGCTACTGTGGGTTTACAGACTGCTCAATTGTCAGCATCTCATTTTTGACATACCAGCTCAGTGGTACAGATACAGTATTATCTTCACCTCATCGCCAACAACAAGACAGCCATCATGGCAAACAACCCTGCAAGTGACGCTGCTTCTATTGAATTGGATACTCTGCACCATGACATCACAGTGCCCGAACCAGCTTGGCTCAGAGATGCTACAAGCTCTTTGCTCGATGACCCACGCAACTGGGGTGAATGAGTGAGTTAGGTTCATTCCTTGACAGATACATCTGCTGAGGCACAGTAAGCGATGAAGAAGTTTTCGTGGTGCAGTCTGATCCCAGACAGCCTACACAGGTTACAGTTCTGTCAAGCACTGCACGCCAGCTCAGGCTTTGGACAGAGGCAGCTGCATCTTCAGCTCAGTCTTCCGCTCAGCAAACATGGCGGACAATGACTCAGGTTCAATTTGAGGCTTCAAGCTTGGGACGAAAGATCAAAGCATCATTCCCAGACTGGTGTCGTGTACCCCACGGTGTATCTCGTCGCACACTACGTAATGGCAGAATTGTTGCTGGCGTCGCAATTCTACTGAGTGGCGGGGTGTATGGCGTTTATACGATTACTCGACAACTGAAGTCCCAATCAGATGGTGGCTCAAGCTCGGGCAAGAACTCAAGCTCGGTCAACCAGTTTGTATAGCTTACAAAGAAGTGACGGATATATGAGGGGGATGGTCAGGAGAACCTGGGGATCCCGCAGTGGTATAAGTGACAGTCTTGATGCAGCATTCCATAGATGTGTTTGTCATCTGAGGCAAATCCCTTGGGTAATAGTGTGATTCTTGTAAGATCAAAGCCAGAATTTGGTACTCGAGTACGGGAAAAGGTAGGGGTCTGGGCAGTCTTCCCCCTATCATGCCTTCGCACAAACCAAACCAACACAATCATTATCCACTCGTGCTGAGCTCCCAATATCTTGTTCATTGTTTTGGGGCCTCACTCCTTAGGCCTAATCTGCTTGCACTGTGTTTGGTGATGAGATTGTCATGTCGGCCACCGCCACACACAGTCGCCACGTGACCTTATCGATCCGAAACCGCAAATCCACGTCACGGCCCTTATCGAACCTTTGTTGACTTCTTATCGACCAGTCGGTTGAGGTATATTCTATGAGCGATTTGTTGAGTGATAGTCTACGGGTTCATATACATAGGTTCCCGTCTTGTAGGAGGTTCCCCAGCGTTCCTCGATTGAGTCCCATCGTTTACCACGTTCAAAACGATCTTGCTTTGCCTCCGATCCTTCTAGCGGCTACATTCAGTCCTCGCTAGATTCACGGCCTCGGTTACCTCGTTGAGTCTTGTCGACTCAAGTCGTCAACCTCATCGAGCATCCCGTCCAAGGTTGTGTGATCGGGCAATTGATCAGAGACAGAGTGGAGCTTCGTGACAGAGATTTACACAGTCTTCACCAACATTATATTGTCTTATAACTGACTTTTGGTACAAAGGCAATTGCAGTTGTTGCTTGCCAATCTCTCACGTATGATTTGTTGCGACTCATGACACAGCGTGTAGCCAGAATTGTAAGAGTCTGTACTTTGTGATCCAAA
>JAABUH010000373.1_pt1 | contig 58532 bp, 53 predicted proteins | sample 5559121 | NCBI WGS metagenome assembly JAABUH01 (sample SAMN10711871, study PRJNA513364) | rock metagenome | isolation source: Antarctica rocks | place: Antarctica: Victoria Land, Battleship Promontory nord | collected 2015-12-28 | reverse complement strand
GCACCGACCCCTCCGCCGAGACGATAGCGTCTGGTGCGTGCCGAGCTTTGACGTGGTCTCCGAGATCGACATGCAAGAGGTTCGTAACGCGGTGGACCAGGCTGCCCGGGAGGCGGCCACCCGGTTCGACTTCAAGGGGACCGGATCGAGCATCGAGCTGGCCGAACAAGAGCTGAGGCTCAGCTCCTCGACCGAAGACCGCCTGCGGGCCCTCAACCAGGTGTTGGAAGAGAAGCTGGTTCGCCGCCACGTATCACTCAAGGCCCTCTCAGCCGGCAAGGTGGAGGAGGCGGCCAAGGGCACCGTCCGCCAGACCATCGCCCTCAATGCCGGCATCTCGGCCGACAACGCCCGTCGGCTCAACCGGTTCATCAAGGATATGGTGCGCAAGGGAATCTCGTCCCAGACCCAGGGTGATCAGCTACGGGTGACGGCCAAGAAGCGCGACGATCTCCAGGCCGCCATCGCCGCATTGAAAGAGGAGGACTTCGGCATCCCCCTGCAGTTCACCAACTTCAGGGATTAAGTGGCTCTGGCCCTGCCAGAAGTGGGCAACGAGCCGTTCGGAACGCTCCTGGCCGATCCACCGTGGCGGTTCCGCAATCGGACGGGCAAGGTGGCACCGGAGCACGCCCGGTTGTCCCGGTACGACACCATGACCACCGAGGAGATCGCCCACCTGTCTGTGGCAGACGTCATGGCTCACCAGTCCCACTGCTACCTGTGGGTACCCAACGCATTGGTGGCCGATGGGCTGGCCGTGATGGCGGCGTGGGGCTTCACCTACAAGTCCATGGTGGTGTGGGCCAAGCGCCGCAAGGACGGCGGCCCCGATGGGCGCGGCGTCGGTTTCTACTTCCGCAATGTCACCGAGCCTCTGCTCTTTGGTGTACGAGGCAAGCTGCGAACCCTGCCGCCGGGTCGACGACAGGTCAACATGATCGAGACCCGTAAACGGGAACACTCACGCAAGCCCGACGAGCAATACAGGATCATCGAATCGTGCTCGCCAGGCCCATACCTCGAGTTGTTTTCCCGCTATCCGCACCAAGGATGGACGGGATGGGGACATGAATCCGATGGGGGCGTCCCGAGGGGTCGACAGTACCCGACCTATGGCGCCGCCGCCGGGAGGTAGCGAAGGCGCCGGCTGGTCAGTCGTAGTACCCGGAATGGATGTAAAGGCAGGGGATGCCCTCGGCCCGGAACATCTCAAGGTTGCGCCGGTCATCCTCGAACGCCAGGCGCAGCTCCAGGCCGCGGCCCCTCAGCTCGGCCACCGCAGCCCGCTTGAACTCGCTGGCCGGCCCGCGATCACCGGCGGCGCGCATGACCAACAGGTCCCAGCGCAGGCCAAAGCGCTCCAGCCAGGCCAGGGTCTGGGGTTGGACACGCACGGGCCGACCGGTGAGCAGTACCACCCTCAGGCTCTCGTCCAGGAGTACCAGCAGCCGGGCCACCTCCTCGATCAGGAGATCATCCCCACAGGCATCGAAGAACGCTCCCCAGTCCCGCCGCCCCGACGCCAAAAAGTGCTGCCTGCTGGCGGCATCAGAGAGCACCCCGTCCAGGTCGAAGACCACCGCCGGACCGGGCGCCACCTCGCCAGTGTGCCAGCGCCAGTTAGGGGGAACCGCCAAATCGGCCAGCTCCGACCGCTCCATCGAGGTCACCCTAGCCCTGAGCCACCCCTGAGACCGGCACCGCAGCGGCAGCGGGCTGACACAATGGTGCCCGTGGTGGCCGCGCCCGAGCAGAGCAATGATGTCCCCCTTCCCGATGTCTTCGAGGTTCCCGACGTCGTGGAGGTGACAGTGGGAGTGGGTAGTCGGGTCATGGTGGTGAGCGATCTGCTTCTGGGCTCGCAAGCCACCGCGGTGTCGACCTCGGCCAGCGTCGAGCTGAGCCAGGCCATCACCCGTTGTGACGGGGCCGCCGTACTGATCCTGGCCGGCAATCTGTTCGAGCTGCTGGCCACCGACCAGCCCGACCCGGTGGCCGCCCTGGCTGCCCATCCCGAGCTGACGGCGGCAGTGTCCGCCTTTGGCCGGGAGGTTGGGCGTCGGGTGCTGTGCCTGCCGGGCAGCCGTGACGGTCGCCTGGCCTGGGACGGCGCAGCCGCCCGGGCGGTGGCCCAACGACTCGGCACCGAGCTGGCTCTGGCTGTCGAGCTGAGAGTCGAGACCGGAGCGGGCACCCGGGCGATCAGGGTAGAGCCCGGCCACCGTTTCGACTCTCGCAACGCGGTGGTGGACCCCCGCAATCCGGCCGAGTCACCACTCGGGCACCATGTGGCCAAGGAGATCCTCCCCAGCCTCGGTCCAGCCGGTACTTGGCTGGCCGGGGCGGAACGACTGAGCGATCCTTCCGCCTTTCCCCGTTTCTTCGCCTCCCGACTGGTCTATCGACACCTGGCCCGCTATGCCGGCTGGCTGCTTGTCCCTTTCGTCCTGGCCATCGTGCTCGAGCTTCCCCTCACTTACCTCATCCCCGGCGTGGGTCACCATCGCGCCGGCCTGGCGGCCTGGCCCCTGCGCCTGGTGGTCGTGGGGGCAACCGCCACCGTCTACCTGGCAATGGTGCTGGTGGGTGCCCTCTTGTTGAGCCGGCGCACGTCGGCGGCCATCAGCGGGGCCGCCCTCGGCTCACCTGGCGGCTCCAACGACGCCGCCCGCACCGAGGCCAGAGCGCTGGTCACCTCGGGCCATGCCGGCCTTGTCACCGGCCACACTCGCCAGCCCGAGTTGGCCCTGCTCGGCCGGGGCTTTTATGCCAATACCGGAGCCGCCGGAGAGGTGGTCGACGAGCTGCCGGCCCGCATGGGTCTACCCCCGGTGTTCCGCCATCGCCGTCTGCTCTCCTGGTTGGAGATCGAGGCCGGGGCCGACCTCCACCTACGCCTGCTGCATGCCCACCAAGATCTGACCAACCAGGACCTGGCGCCGGCCAGGTCGGGCCGCCAGCCGGTCGAGCGCCTCATCGCCCGGGTGGGGCCCGTTCACGACGGCCGCCCGGTGGTGGTCGCCTCCTTCCCGCGGGGCTCGTCGTGGCCACCGGTCACCGACACCAGCCGCCACCAGCGCAGGGCTCGTCGGGTGGCGGCCATGCTCATTGCCGCGGCCGGCCTGGTCGACCTCGTCTCGGCTGTGACCCCCCCTCTCCGGGGACGCCTGGGCCTGGTGCTCGATGTCTTGCCGTTGAGCGTATCCAAGGCCGCCACCGCCCTGGTGGCCCTGGCTGGACTGGGCCTGCTGGCCCTGGCTCAGGCTGTGCGGCGGGGCCAGCGCCAGGCATGGGCGGTGTCGCTCGGCCTGCTGGTCGGCACCAGCCTGCTCAACCTGGTGAAGGCAGGGGACTGGGAGGAGGCGATCCTGGCCCTGCTGGCGACCTGGTACCTGATGGCCACCCGGTCGTCGTTCGCGGCCGCCGTCGACCGGCCGTCCCTGCGCCGGGGGGCCCTGACGGTGGTCACGGGAGCGACCGCCACCATCGTGACCACGGTGGCTGCCCTCGAGGTGAGCCTCTCGGTGACCCATCATCGCCTCCTGGCTCCCCTGACCGCAGCCGAGGCGGTGGCCCAGCGCATGGTCGGGGTCCGTACCGTCGCCCTGCCCCACCGGGTGGGTGACTTCCTCAACCCTGCGCTGCTCGGAGTAGGAGTGGGACTGGCCGTCCTGCTGCTGGCCCTCGCCTTCCGCCCGGTAGTGAACGCCGGGCTGGCCGCCTTGGCTCCAACCGCCGCCCTGGCCGCCAGTCGGGCCCGGGAGGTCGTGCGCCGCAACGGTCAGGGGACTCTGGACTACTTTGCCCTTCGGGCCGACAAGACCCATTTCTTCTGGCACGCCAGCCTGGTGGCCTACGGCGTCTACGGCAGTGTCTGTCTCGTGTCGCCGGACCCCATCGGACCGGAGGCAGAGCGAGACGGAGTATGGGCTGCTTTTCGCAAATTTGCCGACGCTCAGGGCTGGACGGTGGCGGTGCTGGGGGCGGCTGAGGCATGGCTCCCGGTCTACCGCTCGACCGGCATGCACGACCTCTACCTGGGCGACGAGGGAGTGGTCGACGTCACCCAGTTCTCCCTGGCGGGCGGCACGCACAAGGGCTTGCGCCAGGCGGTGAACCGCATCGCCAAGTATGGCTACACGATCTCCTTCCACGACCCCGCGCATCTCGAGCCGGAGCTGGCGGAGCGGGTCAGGGCGGTCATGACCAAGAGTCGCCGGGGCGACGTCGAACGCGGCTTCTCCATGACCCTGGGAAGGATCTTCGACCCCAACGACCATGGCCTCCTGCTGGCCGTGGCCAGTGGCCCGGACGGCGAGCCGGTGGCCTTTTGCCAGTTTGTCCCGGCTCCGGGCATCGACGGCTACTCGCTCGACCTCATGCGCCGGGACGATGGCGATCATCCCAACGGGCTGCTCGACTTCGTGGTGGTGAGGACCATCGAGCACCTGCGCCAACAGGGGATGCAGGGCTTGGGGCTCAACTTCGCCACCATGCGGGCAGTGTTGGCTGGGGAGACCGGCGAGTCCCTGCCCCAGCGAGCTCAGCGGTGGGTGCTGCGGCGCATGTCGGGCTCCATGCAGATCGAGTCCCTGTGGCGCTTCAACTCGAAGTTCGATCCCACCTGGCAGCCCCGTTACGGGGTGTACGACGCCCCCGAGAACGCCCTGGCGGTGGCCATGGCCATTGCCCGGGCCGAGTCCTTCTGGGAACTGCCCGTCATCGGCCGGTTCCTGGTCCCGGATGACGCGAAAAAGGCCTCCCCCGACGCCACCTCCCCGGCCCCGGTCCCGTCGGATGTGCCCCGGCGCTGACCCCCGTCAGCTCAGAACAACAGGGTGGCGCTGTGGGCAAAGTCGATGAGGGGCGCCGGGTACAGCCCGAACACCACGGTGACCGTCGCACACAGGCCAAGGGCCACCGCCAGGGAGGCAGGCACGGGGACCCGTGGCGGCCCGGGCGTGAAGTCGTCCTGCGGAGCCGCCAGCAAGGCGACGCCGGCGCCCCGGGTGGCCCCCAGGTCGCTGGGCGTCCCGCCGGTGACGGCGGGCTGGGTGCTCGCCGGCTGGGTGCTCGCCGGCCGGGTGCTCGCGGGCTCGGTACCTGCCGGCTCGGTACCTGCCGGCTCGGTGACCGCCGGCCCGTCGTCGACCGCCGGCTGGTCGTCGACCGCCAGCACGCGATCGGACCCCACCACCTCGGCTCCCTCCCCGGCGCCTATGTACATGAGAACGATGAGGCGGAGATAGAAGAAGGCGGCGGTGGCCGCCGAGACCATGGCGATGATGGCCAGGGCATAGGACCCGCTGCCCACCGCCGCCGCGATCACGTAGAACTTGGCCAGGAAGCCGGTGGTGAACGGAATCCCGGCCTGGGCGGCCAGGAAGAGGGTGAAGACCAAGGCCAGGACGGGTTGGCGTCGGCCCAGACCCCGGTAGGCATCGAGGGTATGGTTGGCGTCGCCGGTGCGTCCCACCGCGGTGACCACCGCGAAGCTGCCCACCACCATGAAGGCGTAGGCGAAGAGGTAGTAGAGCGACCCGGCAATACCGGTGGCACTGGCTGCCACCAGGCCCACCAGGATGAACCCAGCATGGTTGATCGACGAGTAGGCCAGCATTCGCTTGACGTCCCGCTGGACCACGGCTGCCACCGCTCCGACCACCAAGGTGATGGCGGCGATGACCAGAACGGCTGGCTCCCAGTCCGAACGCAGCACCGAGAAGCTGGAGAAGAAGACCCGCAACAACCCGGCGAATCCCCCCGCCTTGGCCACTGCGGCCATGAAGGCGGTAGCCGGCGTGGGGGCGCCCTGATAGACGTCGGGCGTCCAGGTGTGGAAGGGGACGGCCGCCACCTTGAAGCCGAGGCCGACCAGCAAGAGGGCCATACCGGCCAGTAGGACCCCATTGGACAACAAGACATTGGCCGCCAGGAACGAGGCGATCTTCGCCAGGTTGGTGGAGCCGGTCGCCCCATAGACCAGGGCGATGCCATAAAGGAACAGCGCCGAGGAGAAAGCCCCCAGGATGAAGTACTTCATGGCCGCCTCGCCCGACTGGCTGCGCCGGGAGTGGTAGCCGGTCATTACGTAAAGGGCGATGGACAGGATCTCGAGTCCGAGGAAGATGACGATCAGGTCGTTGGCGGCGGCCATGAGCATGGCCCCCGAGGCCGAGAGGAGGGCCAGGACGTAGAACTCGGGGCCCTCGAGGTCCTCCCGGCGCAGGTACGACTCAGAGGTGAGCGCACTCACCACCAGGGCGCAGGACACCAGGACCAGGAAGAAGACACTGAAGCCATCCACCGAGATGGCTCCGGCCACGGCCAGGTAACCCGGCCGGTGGTGATTGACCTTCTCCCACAACGACAATGACGCCACCAGGGCGGCCACCGAGACGGCCACCGTGTAGGCGGCATATACGCCTCGGGGGGCCCGCCTCTTGGTCAAAGAGGCCAGTGCCAGCAGAGCCAGCGCACCACCGATGAGGATCAGCTCGGGCAGGATGGCCGAGTAGGCCACCGGCGGACGGGCCAGTGGGGTGGTGGGAGCCACCAGTCCCACCAGGGATGCTCCCAGCAGGCTCATTGGCCGGTCCCCAGGGCCCTGTGGCTCCCGACGGGTGGCCCGGCAGGGGTGGCCACCGCGGGCTGGCTCTTTCGACTGCCGGCGTCAATGTGGTGCACCAGGGCGTTGACCGACGGGGTGATGCGGTCCAACAGGGGCCGCGGGTAGACGCCGATGAACACGATGGCCATCACCAGGGGCGCCATCACTGCTCCCTCTCGCCACGTCATCTCCCGGAACAAGGCGTTGTCTCCCCGAGGCCGGCCGTGGAAGATCTGCTGGTAGGCCCAGAGGAGGTACACGGCGGCCAGGATCACCCCAGCCGTCCCCACCACCGCCCACCACCGGTGGGTCACGAAGGTGCCGATCAGGATGAGGAACTCGCCCACGAAGCCGTTGAGCCCGGGCAGACCGATGGAGGCCATCATCACCAGGGTGAACACGCCGGCCATGATGGGGGCCGGGCGCTGGAGGCCGTGCAGATCGGGGATCTGCCAGGTCCGCCGGCGCTCGTAGATCATCCCCACCAGGAGGAACAGCGCAGCCGTGTAGAGGCCATGGTTGAGCATCTGGAGCACCCCACCCGAGATCCCCTGATTGGTGAAGGCAAACGTGCCCAGCACTATGAAGCCGAGGTGAGCCAGCGAGGAGTAGGCCACCAGGCGCTTGAGGTCCTTCTGCGCGGCCGCCACCACCGCTCCGTAGATGATCCCGATGACCGCCAGGGTGAGCAGCACCGGAGCCAGGGTGACGGCCGCCTTGGGGAACAGCTGGAAGTCGAACCGGACGATACCGTAGGTGCCCAGCTTGGCCATGACCGCTGCCAGGATCACCGAGCCCCCCGCTGGGGCCTCGGTGTAGGCGTCAGGGGACCAGGTGTGCAACGGAAATATCGGCGCCTTCACGGCGAAGGCAGCGGTGAAGGCCAAGAGGAGCACCACGCCCACCACCGAGGAGTACGTCTGGGCGGACAGGGCGGTCAGGTCGAAGGTGAGGGTCCCGCTGTGGCGCTGGTGGATGAAGACCACGGCCAACAGGCCGATGAGCAGGAAGGCCGAGCCCAGGAAGGTATAGAGGAAGAACTTGATGGCGGCGTAGCCCCGCCGGGAGAAGCCCCACCCTCCGATGATGAAGTAGGTGGGGACCAGCGTCAGCTCGAAGAACAAGAAGAAGAAGAGCAGATCCAGGGACAAGAAGCTGCCCAGGCAGGCCGTTTCCAGCAGCAGCATCCAGGCCACGAAGGCCTTGGGGTCGCGCCTCACCCTGGCGCCGGCCAGGGTGACAGGGAAGAGGATCCCGCACAGGAGCACCAGGAACAGGGATATGCCGTCCACGCCCAGGTTCCACGAGATACCGAACGACCTGATCCAAGTGTGCCTGCTCACCATCTGGAAGCCCGGCTCGCCCACCCGGAAGTGCACGGCCAGGGCCACGGCCAGGCCACCCACCGCCACCGAGGCAACCATGCCGAGCCACTGGACCATCTTGGGCCGCGAGCGCGGCACCAGGGCCACCAGCAATGCCGCTCCGGCCGGCAACAGCACCACGGTGGTCAGGTACGGGAAGCTCACGAGGTCGACCGAGTGACTACCCAGGCCAGCAGGGCGACCACCCCGGCGGCCACGCCCAGGGCGTAATTGCGCACGAAGCCGGTCTGGGCCTGGCGCAGACGATCAGCGCTGCTGCGTACCAGGGTGGCAGTCCCGTTCACCGCCCCGTCGATGACCCGGCGGTCGAACACGTAGGCCGAGAAGGCCGCCAGGGCCGTCCCCGGCCGGGCGATGAGCGCGTCGTAGAGATCATCGATGCGCCAGCCCCGCAGCAAGAACCGGGGCTCCAGACGAGGGCGGTCCCACTGGGGCAGCCAGACCCGTAGGGCCAGCCCCACCCCGACAAAGGCCAGCACGGCATCCACCACGCCCAGGCCCACCTTGAAGCTGGCCGACTGGCTCTCGACCCGCTGGGATGAGCCGAAGACGGGATCGAGCCAATGGCTGAGGAAAGGCAGCGCTGGGTGGAAGGGAAGGTTGATCAGGCCCCCCAGGACGGACAGGGTAGCCAGCACCACCAGCGGGGCCCGCATCACCCACCGCGGGTCGTGGGGCTCGTCTGAGGCGGTGCTGGTGGCCCCGGCGCTGGGGGTGACCGCTCGAACTCCGCCAGCCACCCCTCGCCAGCGGTCGGGGCCGTAGAAGGCCAGCACCGTCTCCCGACCCATGTAGTAGGCGGTCAGGGCAGCCGTGACAACACCCACCGCCCACAGGCCAGGGCTCAGGGCATAGGCGTTGAGCAGGACGTCGCTCTTGGACCAAAAACCGGCAAAGGGCGGTGCCCCGGCGATGGCCAGCCAGCCCACGATGAAGGTGAGAGCGGTCACCGGCATGAGCTTGCGGAGGTTGCCCATGCGCCGCAGGTCCTGCTCGTCGTGCAGACCGTGCATCACCGACCCGGCTCCAAGGAACAACAGGGCTTTGTAGAAGGCGTGGGTCACCATCAAGAAGATGGCCGCGACGTAGGCTCGGGCCCCGATGGCCAGGAACATGTAGCCCAGCTGGGACACGGTCGAGTAGGCCAGCACCCGCTTGATGTCGGTCTGGGCGCAGGCGGCGGTGGCCGCCAGGAAGGCGGTGGCCGCCCCCACGCACGCCACCACCAGGAGGGCCGACGAGCTGAGGCTCAGGATGGGGCTGATGCGGGCCATGAGGTAGACCCCGGCGGTGACCATGGTGGCCGCGTGAATGAGGGCCGAGACGGGAGTGGGACCTTCCATGGCGTCCAGCAGCCAGGGGAACAGTGGGATCTGGGCCGACTTGCCCACCGCTCCCAGGAAGAGCAGCAGGGCGATGGCGGTCAGGGTGGTGCCCGAGAGGTGCCCGATCGCCGCGAAGACGCCCGAGTAGGTGAGGGTGTGGGTGGCGGTGAAGATGAGGAACATGGCGATCAGGAAGCCGAAGTCACCGATCCGGTTGAACACGAAGGCCTTCTTGCCCGCACTGGCCGCCGAGTCCCGGTCGAACCAGAAGGCGATCAGCCAGTAGGAGCAGGCGCCCACACCCTCCCAGCCCAGGAAGGACAGCACGAAATTGTCCGCCAGCACCAGCACCAACATGGAGAAGACGAACAGGTTGAGATAGACGAAGAAGGATGGGAACTTCTCGTCGTGCTCCATGTAGCCGATGGAGTAGAGGTGGATCAGGGTGCTCACCCCGGTGACGAACAGGGCCATGGTCATCGACAGCGGGTCGACCAGGAAGGCTGCGTTGATCCGCAGGCCACCCACCGGGATCCAGGCGAAGAGCACCTGGGTGAAGGCCCGGTGATGAGATCCCAGGCTGGCCAGTCCGACGAAGGTGACCACCGTAGCCACGAAGGAGGCTCCCACCGCGGCGGTGGCCAGCCAGCCGGCCAGGGGGTTGCCCAGCCGGCGTCCGAAGGCAAGCAGCACGGCGAACCCGGCCAGGGGAAGCAGGGGGATCAGATAGGCCGCGTGGACCAGCGAATGTGGAGACATGGCGGCTGCGTCAGCCCCTGAGCACGTGGAAGTCGTCAGCGGTGGCAGCCGTGCGCCGCCGGCAGATGGCCACGATGATCCCCAGCCCCACGACCACCTCGGCCGCCGCCACCAGCAATACGAACAACACCAGCGACTGCCCCCCGATGTCGTTGAGCATCCGGGAGAAGGTGACGAAGGTGAGGTTCACCGCGTTGAGCATGAGCTCCACGCACATGAACATGACCAGCACATTGCGCCGGACCAACAGGCCGATGGTCCCAATGGTGAAGATGGCAGCCGCCAGGACCAGGTACGGGGGGCCGGCGACCATTACCCGTGCCCTGCCGTTCCCGGTGCCCCGACCTCGGGTGCATCGGGCTCGAGAGCCCCGGCCTCGGGAGCCCGGCCCGTGGATGTCTGGGCCACGGATGCCGGCGTCGGGCCGCCTTTCCGGACATCGCCGCCGGTGGGCAGGTGGGCGACCGTGCTCCGCTGACTGGGGCGACCGGGCAGGCGCCGGGACAGCACCACCGCGCCCACCACGGCAATGACCAGCAGCACCGAGGTGGCCTCGAAGGGGATCAGGTACGTGGTGAAGATGGACCGGGCCAGCTTCTCGATGTTGCTTCCCGGCCCCCCAGCCGGGCCGGCCACCGACTGGGCGCCGGTGGCCCATCTGGCCCGGAATGCCAGGTAGAGGATCAGGCCCAGGGCGGCCAGGCCCAGGATCACCGCCAGGGGTCTCTGCGCCGGCAAGGGATCCCTGGCCATCATCTCCTCCCGGTCCACCCCGAGGAGCATGATCACGAACAAGAACAGCACCACGATGGCCCCTGCGTAGACGATCACCTGGACCACCGCCAGGAACTCGGCATCCTGGATGACGAACAGCACCGCCACCCCGAAAAGGGTCATGACCAGCATGAGGGCCGAGTGGACGGGATTGCGGGCCACCACCACCCCAAGGGCGCCCACCACCACGATGATCGCCGACACCACGAAGGTGAACAGGTTCGACGTCACCGCCAGGAGCAGAGGATGGGGCATCAACGACGGTCCTTGCGGGTCATCAGGTGCGAGGCCATGACCTTGCGCACCGACAGGTTCCCGGTAGCCTCGTCGTTGTCGGGCCCGGACTGACCGGATTCGGCCGGACGCTCTCCGTATCCCAGCTCACCCGACCACTCCAGTTGGCCCTCATAGGCGGCGGAGCCCGATGGGGAGGTGGCTCGCATCCACGCCGAGGTACGCAGGTCGTCCCCGGGACGCCAGTCCTCCCAGGGCAGGTGCTGAGGCCGGCCGTCGTCGCCCACCAGCAGCTCGGCCCGGGTGTAGATGGCGTCGGCCCGGTTGGTGAAGGAGAACTCGAACATCTTGGACTCGGTGATGGCCTCGGTCGGGCAGGCTTCGACGCACAGGTCGCAGTGGATGCAGCGCAGGTAATTGATCTCGTAGACAAACCCCCAGCGCTCTCCGGGCGAGATCGGTGCGTCAGGCGGGTTGTCAGCCCCCCGGACATAGATGCAGCCGGCTGGGCACACCCCGGCGCACAGCTCGCAGCCGATGCACTTCTCCATGCCGTCCTCGTAGCGATTGAGCACGTGGCGCCCGTGATAGCGGGGGGGCTTGGGCCTCTTCTCGTCCGGGTACGACCGCGTCACCCGGGGCTTGACCATCTGGCGCGCCGTAACCCGAAAGCCGTCGAAGAATCCCATCAGGGCGCTCCCGATCTTTCTTGCGCGTCCACCACGACAGGGATGGCCGCGGGTGGCGGGGGGGAACCGGAGGCGGGGGGCTGGTCACCGCTGGCCCGCCCAACCGTCATGGAACGCGACAGGGCCAGCGCCACCAACAGGAAGCCGCCAATGATGGCCAGTCCCCAGTAGACGCTCACCAGCATGCCCCCCACCACCAGCAACCAGGCCAATGAGAGGGGAATGAGCGCCTTCCAGCCCAGGTCCATGAGTTGGTCGTAGCGCAGCCTGGGCAGGGTGGCCCGCAGCCAGACGTAGCCGAAGAGGAACACCACGGTCTTGCCCAAGAACCACAAGATGGGCCACAGCCAACGCACGAAGTGGGGTGCCGGGCCGTCCGGGCCCCCGAAGAACAAGGTCACCACCACCGCCGACATGGTGATGGTGTTCATGAACTCGGCCAGGAAGAAAAGGGCAAAGCGCACCGACGAGTACTCGGTGTGAAACCCTCCTACCAGCTCCTGCTCAGCCTCCACCAGGTCGAACGGGGGTCGATTGAGCTCGGCAGTCACCGCTACCAGGAAGATCAGGAAGGGCACGATGCCCAGGCGCAGGACGTTCCAATCCGGCACCAGGCTGTAGAGGTGGCGGCTCTGGTCGGCCACGATCTCCCGGGTGGACAGCGACCCGGTGATCAGCACCACGGCGGCAATCGACAGGCCCATGGCTGCCTCGTAGGAGACCATCTGGGCCGAGGCCCGCACCGAGCCCAGCAGCGGGTACTTGGAACCTGAGGACCATCCCGCCAGCATCACCCCGTACACCGAGACCGACGACATGGCCAGGACGAACAGGATTCCTATGGGCGGATCGGCCACCTGCAGCTCTGTGGTGTGACCCAGGATGGTGACCACCCCGCCCACCGGCACGATGGCAAAGATGAGAAAAGCGGGTACGGCCGACAGATAAGGAGCCAGGCGGAAGACCCGCCGATCGGCCTGCTCGGGCAGCAGGTCCTCCTTGAAGAACAGCTTGATCCCGTCGGCCAGGCTCTGCAGTATGCCCCAGGGGCCGGCCCGGTCGGGCCCGATGCGGTTCTGCATGTCCGAGATCACCTTGCGCTCGGCCCAGATCAACAGCAGGACCGAGACCAGCAGGGCGACGAAGGCCACCAGGACCTTCACGATGACGATGATCACGACGGCCAGGGTCAGGCCGTGGGCGAACAGCGGATCACCCATCAGGGGGTGTCCAGGCGTACGTCAGTGACCGAGGCAGCGGCATCGATCAGCTCCGAGACTCGATGACCGCCATCGTCGGTCAGGTTGAACGCCATGGCCGCCACCCCCCTAGGAACGAGAGTCGTGGTCTCCACGGTGGTGACGAAGCTAGCCCGAGGTGACCTGAGCCGGACCTGGTCACCGGTGCCGATACCCAGCCGATCGGTGTCATACGGATTGGCCCGCAGGACGGCGACGGGCGCCAGCGGGGCCAGGGAGGGACAGGCCTGAACCAGGGTGCCGTGGTCATAGAGGATCCGGGTGGACACCAGGCGAAGCGAGTAGCCGTCCAGGCGAGGCACCTCAGCCCCGGCCGGTCCCGGGGCGAAGCGCATCAGTGCGGGCCGCCGCGGGCGGATGGGCTCTGGACCATCAGGCTCAGCCTCCCCTCGGACAGCACCGGGATGTGTCTTGGCCGGATTGACCACCCCTTGGCCCTGGGTAGGACCGTGGCTGCGGACCGCACCTATGCCCGGCGTGGCCATGGGATCCAGGGACCTGGTGGGCTGACCCAGGTGAACCAGGCCGATCGACAGCGGAGCCACCACCCCGTCGGCCGCCCAGGCGGCGGTCAGCACCGACCGCGTGATCCCGACGTGGGAGGGGACCATCCGCTCGATCTCGTCCCAGATGGATTCCACCTCACCAAGGCCCAGGTCGGTCCCCAGGGCGTGGGCCAACTCGACGGCAATCATCCAGTCAGCCCGGGCCACGCCGGGCGCGACCAGCTTCTGGGCCAAGCGGGAGATCCTTCCCTCCAGGTTGGTGGTGGTACCTGACCGCTCCGCATAGGTGGCGGCCGGCAGCACCACGTCGGCTTGGCGGGACGACTCGGTGAGGAAGGCGTCGACCGCCACCACGAACCCGTCGGCTCCCAGCGCCTCGGTGGCCAGCCGCCGGTCGGGGAAGTCCGAGAGCGGATCGGCCCCCAGCAACACCAGGGCTCCCATGTCTCCCCTGGCCGTGGCAGCCAACATGCCAGCGCAGTCCAGACCCCGCTCGGAGGGTACCGAGCCCCACCCGTCGGCCCACCACTGGCTGCCCTCCTCCAGGGAGACCCGGCCGGGCAGGACGCCGGGAGCCAGGCCCATGTCCAGGGCCCCCATCACGTTGGCCCGGCGCAGGGCAGGCAGGAAGCGGGCCGAGGGAAGGGCCTCGGCCAGCACGCTGGCCGCTTCGGCCACGGCCGCCGCCGAGTCGGCCAGCGAGGGCCGGCCCAGCACCACCACCACCCCCTCACCGTCACCGTCAAGCAGCCCGGCGACATCAGACCCGCGTCCGGAGTCGGACACGACCTCTCGGGCCAGGGCCGCCACCTCACCGGGGCGGTAGGTGAGCGACACGGTGGCCAGCGCAGTCATGGCCGTGGCCGCCGGAGTTAGCTCCACCACCACCTTGACCTGGCCGTCCCGGACCGCCCCCCTCAGGCGCAGGAAGAGGACCGGCAGCTCCTCTCGCAGGTCGGGGGCCAGCAGGATGACGGTTCGGGCCGAGCAGGCCTGGTCGATGGTGGCCCTGGGCAGTCCCAGCACCACCTCCGCCGGCAACCCGTCGCCCAGCTGGGCATCCACCGAGTCGGTCCCGATGACGGCCTTGGCCAGCTTGGCCCAGGCGTAGGCGTCCTCATTGGCCAGCCGGGCCCCGCCGATGACCCCGATGGCACCGGGGCCCTGACGCCTGCTCACCTCGGCCAATCCCGTCGCCGCCGCCTCCAGGGCCTCGGGCCAGGACGCCTCCACCAGTTGGCCACCCCGTCGAACCAGCGGTCGGGTAACCCGCGCCTCGCTGTTGATGGCCTCGAAGCCAAAGCGCCCCTTGTCGCACAGCCAACTCTGGTTCACCGGATTCGAGTCGATCCCGAGATAACGGGTCAGGCGGTTGGACGACGACTGAACCGCCATCCGGCAGCCCACCGAGCACCACGTGCACGTGCTCTCCACCTGCTCGACGTCCCAGGGCCGGGCCCGGAAGCGGTATGGCTTGGCGGTGAGCGCCCCCACCGGGCAGATCTGCACTGTGTTGCCGCTGAAATAGGAGGCAAAGGGCCGGTCGGGGAAGGTGTTGATCTGGATCTGGTCCCCCCGCCCGATGAACTGAATGAGCGGGTCGCCGGCCACATCGTCGGCAAAGCGGGTGCAGCGGTCGCACTGGATACAGCGCTCGCGGTCCAGGGCGACCAGGTCCGATATGTCGATCGGCTTTGCGAAATGGCGCTTCTCCTCGACGAAGCGGCTCTCCCCAGGACCGTAGGTGAGCGTCTGGTCCTGCAGCGGGCACTCCCCGCCCTTGTCGCACACCGGGCAGTCGAGGGGATGGTTGGCCAGTAGGAACTCGAGAACGCCATGCTGGGCCTTGGCCACCTTGGGAGAGGTGGTGACCACCTCCTGGCCGTCGGCCACCGCTACGAAGCAGGCTGGCTGGAGGGAGAAGCCCCGCGGTCCCTTGACCTCCACCAGGCACATGCGGCACATGCCCACCGAGCGCAGGCGGGGGTGGTAGCAAAAGCGCGGTATGTAGACCCCGGCCCGCTCGGCCGCGGCGATGATCATCTCCCCTTTGCCCGCCGTCACCTGGCGGCCGTCCAGGGTGAACGTCAACTCCTCGGCTGGCGCCTCCACCACGTCAGGCATAGGGACAGCCTGCCTCTTTGATGTGGGTGAGGAAGTCGTCCCTGAACAAGCGGATGCCCGAGACTATGGGAGGCGGGATCGAAGGGCCGAGGGGGCAGATGGTCGTCTGCTCCGGGGGCCAGTAGTGCAACCCAGGGGAGATGCCGTCGCACACATCCATGAGGAGGTCGAGGTCCTCCTCCCGGCCCACGCCCGACTCCAGGCGACGCATGATCTTCTCCAACCAGCCGGCCCCCTCCCGGCAGGGGGTGCACTGGCCACAGGACTCGCGGTGGAAGAAGCGGGTGATCCGCCAGGCGGCCCGGACCACGCAGGTGGAGTCGTCCATGACCACGATCGAGCCGGAGCCGAGCATGGAGCCGGCCTTGCCCACCTCGTCCTGGCGTAGGGGCAGGTCCACCTGCTCCGGGCCGAACCACGGGGAGGAGGCCCCGCCCGGAATGAAGCACTTGAGGCTGCGACCCTCCCGCAGCCCCTGGCCGTACTCCGGCGCGTAGATGAGGTCGGAGAAGGTGGTCTTGGCCATCTCCACCTCGTAGTACCCCGGCCGTCGGACATGCCCGGACAGGGCGAACATACGGGTCCCGGTGGAGGACTCCTCGCCCAGGGCGGCGAAGGCGTCCCCGCCGTTGAGGATGATCCAGGGCACGTTGGACATGGTCTCCACGTTGTTGACCACGGTGGGCTCGCCGTACAGGCCGATGGCAGCCGGGAAGTAAGGAGGCTTGATCCGGGGGAAGCCCCGCTTGCCCTCCAGGCTCTCCAGCAGCCCGGTCTCGTCTCCGCAGATGTAGGCACCGGCGCCGGGATGGACCACCACGTCGACCGAGAAGCCGGAGCCAAAGATGTCCCGGCCCACCGCACCGTGGCGATAGGCCTCGTTGAGGGCGGCCTCCATCCGCTCCAGACCCAGGGCGAACTCGCCGCGGACGTAGAGGAACACCTGGGTGGCCTGGATGGCATAGGCAGTGATGAGCGAACCCTCGATGATCTGGTGCGGGTCCCGCTCGATCAGCACATGGTCCTTGAAGGTGGCTGGCTCGCTCTCGTCACCGTTGATCACCAGGTAGCGCACAGGGGCCGGGCGCAGCATCGACCACTTGCGCCCGGCTGGGAACCCGGCTCCGCCCCGGCCCAGCAGGCTGGCCTTGTTGACCTCCTCGGCCACGTCCTCGGGATCCATGGCCAGCGCCTGGTGCAGGCCCTGGTAGCCGCCGGTGGCCAGGTAGCGGTCCAGGGTGTACGAGTCCTCCAGGCCCAGGCGGGCACTGACGATGGTGGGATGCTCGGTGATGGTCACGGTCGGCTGGCCTGACCCTCGTCCGGCGCCGCCCCGGCCTTGTCTTGTACCTCGGCGGCCGCCTTGGCTGCCTTCTCGGCAGCCTCTCGGGCGTCCTTGCGCTCGGCGATGGCCGCATCGGCGGCCCCCCGCTCGGCCGCCACCACGTCATGGGGAACAGCCAGACCGGCCTCTCGCCCCACCCGACTGAGCACGCCGTGGACCGGCACCACCTCGGCCAGGCGCCCCACCCTCAGGTCGTCCACCAGGGCGTCGAACTTCTCGTTGGTCACCTTGGGGAAGAAGCGGTAATTGACCTGGAGGCAGGGGGCCTGGTCGCAAAAGGCGATGCACTCCACCTCCTCCAGGGTGAACTCGCCATCGACGGTGGTGGTCCCCACCCGGGCGCCCAGGTGCTCCTCGGCGTGGGCCATCAGCTCGTAGGCCCCGTTGAGCAGGCACGCGATGTTGGTGCAGATCCCGATCAGGTGGCGCCCCACCGGCTCGGTGTGGAGCATGTCGTAGAAGCTGACCGTGCCCAGCACCTCGGCCGGGGTCAGGTCGAGCAGCTCGGCCACATGCTCCATGGCCTCGGGGGTGACCCAGCCGTCCTGGGCCTGGGCCAGGTAGCAGATGGGCACCAGGGCCGAGCGCGGCTGAGGGTACAGGGCGATCAGGTGCTTGGCCTGGGCCACCACCTCGGAGCCGAGACGGCCCATCAGCGATCCACCTCGCCCATCACCGGGTCCACCGAGGAGATCACGGCCACCGCGTCGGCGATCAGGCCACCCCGCATCATGGCGTCCAGGCTCTGGAGGTTCACGAACGACGGTGCCCGGATGTGCAGGCGGTAGGGCTTGGACGAGCCGTCCGACACCAGATAGCAGCCCAGCTCCCCCCGGGGCGACTCGACGGCCACGTAGACCTCGCCCTCGGGCACCTTGAAGCCCTCGGTGAAGATCTTGAAGTGATGGATGAGCGCCTCCATGGACTGGTCGATACGGGCCCTGGGCGGAGGGGTGACCTTCTTGTCCTGCACTCGATAGTCACCCGCCGGCATGCGCTCGACCACCTGGCGAATGATGCGAATGGTCTCGCGCATCTCGTTGAGCCGCACCGCGTAGCGGTCGAAGGTGTCGCCGTAGGTGCCCACCACCACGTCGAAGTCGACCTGGTCGTAGAAGAGGTAGGGCATGGTGCGGCGCAGGTCCCACGGCACTCCGGCGGCCCGCAGGATGGGGCCGGTGGCCGACAGGGCCAGGGCCTCCTCACCGGTGAGGGCTCCCACCGCCTCTGTGCGCTCCCGAAAGATGGGCTGGCCGGTGAAGATGTCGTCGTACTCGTCCAGGCGGGGCAGGACGGCATCGCAGATGGTCACCACGTCGTCCTCCCACCCGTCGGGCAGGTCGGCTGCCACCCCGCCGGGACGGATGTAGTTGTGGTTCATGCGCAGGCCGGTGACCTTCTCGAAGAACGACAGCACCATCTCCCGTTCCCGGAAGCCATAGATCATCATGGAGGTGGCTCCCAGGTCCATCCCGTTGGTGCCCATCCAGATCAGGTGGGAGGAAAGGCGATTGAGCTCGGCCATCAGCATGCGGATCCAGGTGGCCCGCTCGGGCAGCTCCACTCCCAGCAGGGCCTCGGTGGCCAGCGAGAAGACCAGCTCGTTGGCCAGGGGAGACAGGTAGTCCATCCGGGTGACGTTGGTGGCGCCCTGGAGATAGGTCAGGGCCTCCCCCGTCTTCTCCATACCCGTGTGCAGGTAGCCCATCACCGGCTTGGTGCCCAACACCGTCTCACCGTCCAGCTCGATCACCAGGCGCAACACCCCGTGAGTGGACGGGTGCTGGGGGCCCATGTTGATGACCATGGTGTCGCCCTCGCCGGACTCCATGTTTATGTCAGCCTGGTTTATGTCAGCCTGGTTGCCGCCTGCTGCTGGGGACTGACCCTCGGTAATGACGCCACTGGCTGACTGGCCCTCCGACTGGCTCACGGCCGGGGCCCCGGTGCTTCCTTGAACTGGACCGGGACCTTGCCCACCGCGTAGTCCTTGCGAAGAGGATGGCCCTCCCAGTCGTCAGGCATGAGGATCCGGGTCAGATCGGGATGGCCGTCGAAGCAGATGCCCATGAGGTCGTAGGCCTCCCGCTCCATGGCCGCCACCCCTGGATAGCGATCGGTGAGTGACGCCACGTGGGGATCACTTTCGGGGATCTGGACCCGCAGCCGAGCCCGGCGGCGGTGCTCCACCGAGACCAGGTTCACCACCACCTCGAAGCGCTCGTGCGTCACCCCGCTTGGCAGCTGGCGGTCCGGATGAGTCAGATAGTCGACCGCGCACAGGTCGGCGCACATGTGGAAGCCCTCACCGGCCAGCACGGCCGCCAGGGTGGGATATTGGATCCGGGAAGGGTACAGCACCAACTGGCCCCGGTCCCGGGAGACCGGGGCGCCATACGACCGCTCGAGCTGGTCGAGTGGCTCCGATCCGGGTGCGGCGGGCGCCTCGATGTCGCTCTCTCCACCGGCCTCTTCCTTCTCCGAGGCTGCCACCGCCGGTGCTGGGGTGACCATCAGTGGGGCGTCCCCACACTCACCTTGGTGGGCTGGGCCCCGGCCCGGTCAGGCAGGCCACCTCCGCTCAGGCGCAGCCCCGCTCCGGCTCCCGTGGCCCGCCGGCGCCGGGTGATCTCGCCAGTGCGGATCTGCTCGTGCAGGGTCAGGATGGAGTGCAGCAGGGTCTCCGGGCCGGGGGGGCACCCAGGAGCGTAGACATCCACCGGGACGATCTGGTCGACGCCCTGGACGATGGCGTAGTTGTTGAACATGCCGCCGGTCGAGGCGCACACCCCCATGGAGATGACCCACTTGGGCTCCATCATCTGGTCGTAGACCTGGCGCAGGACGGGTGCCATCTTTTGCGATACCCGGCCGGCCACGATCATGAGGTCGGCCTGGCGGGGCGAAGCCCGGAAGACCTCCATGCCGAACCGGCTGATGTCGAAGTCGGCCGCCCCCGTGGCCATCATCTCGATGGCGCAACAAGCCAGGCCAAAGGTGGCCGGCCAGACGCTGTTGCGCCGGCACCACTTGACCAGCTCCTCGATAGGGGCTGTGAGAAAGTTGTGGTTGAGGCTCTCTAATCCCATGTCTCAGCTCCACCTCGGATGCCCATGGCTCAGCCTCCGCTCACCTCGTCGGCTGACCGCCCGAGCCGGCGCACGGTCGACTCCGTCGTCCTGCCCGGAATGCCCGGCACCAGCCGCTTGACCGGGCCCCAGTCGAGAGCGCCGTTGCTGATCAGGTACATGAAGGAGGCAAACACGGCCGCTGCGAACACCAGCATCTCGACCAGTCCAAAGGTGTTGAGCTCCCGGTAGATCACCGCCCACGGGTAGAGGAAGACGATCTCGATGTCGAAGACGATGAAGATCATGGCCACCAGGTAGAACCGCACCGGGAAGCGCTCGACCGGCCCCCGGTCGGGCACGATGCCGCACTCGTAGGGCTCGGACTTGGTGGGAGTGGGCTTGCGGGGGGCCAGCAGCCTGGAGGCCAGGAAGGACAGCCCGGCGAATAGCGTCGCCAGCACCATCAGGGCGAAGATCGGCAGGTACTGCACGCTCCGGTTCTACCACGATCCGGGCCGCGACGGTCGCCCCACTGCGATGGGACGCGCCACAGATAGGGCCTACGGCGCCGTTCAGCCCGCCAGTCCCCTGTGGTCCGTATCCCACTCCCAGGAGATGGCGTCCACGACCGCCTGATAGTCCGCCTCATAATCGCTGGCAGCGATGGCAGCCGACTGACGATGCGCCTCGGTGATGAAGCCGGGATCCGCCACGTCAGATACCACATTGGCGTCTATGTTGTCTATGTTAGGGCTGGTAGCCACCTAGGTCCGGAGAGGTCCACATGAGCCCAACCACAGGATCCCATGACGTCCTGGTGGTGGGGGGCGGGCCGGCCGGGGCGGCCTGCGCCTACTGGCTGGCCACTGCCGGCCACGACGTGGCCCTGGTGGAGAAGAAGCGGTTCCCTCGGGTGAAGACCTGCGGGGACGGCCTCACCCCCCGAGCGGTGCGCCAACTGGAGGACATGGGCCTGGGCTCTGCCCTGACCGCCCACCACCGCTTCGACGGGCTGCGGGCCCTGGCCTTCGGGCGCACCCTGGAGCTGGCCTGGCCCGAGCATCCCGACTTCCCCCGCTACGGCTACGTGGTGACCCGCCACGACCTGGACCAGCTGGTAGCCGAACGGGCTGAGCAGGCCGGGGCCACCGTGTGGCAGGGAGCGGAGGCCACCGAGCCGCTGATGCAGGACGGCGTACTGAGGGGGGCGGTGGTCAAGCGGGGCGGCGGGGTGGTCGAGGAGGTCCGGGCCGCCCAGGTGGTGGTGGCCGACGGGGCCAACTCCCGTTTCGGGCGGACCCTGGGCACGGCCAGGGACAAGGGGTGGCCGCAGGGTATGGCCATCAGGGGGTACTTTCGCTCGCCCCGCCACGACGAGCCGTGGATCGAGTCGCACCTCGACATCCGGGACAAGGCCGGCAACGTCCTGCCCGGCTATGGCTGGGTCTTCCCGGTGGGTGACGGCCGGGTGAACGTGGGCATCGGCCTGTTGTCCACCTCTCCCCGGTGGAAGGCGGTGAACACCACCCACCTGATGGAGGCCTTCGTAGAGGCGGTACCCGCCTCTTGGGACATCTCCCCGGCCACCTCCTGTGGCCCCCCCACCGGGGGGCGCCTCCCCATGGGGCTGTCGGTCGGTCCCCGGGTGGGCCCGGGCTGGCTGGTGGTGGGCGATGCCGGTGCGTCGATCAATCCGTTCAATGGGGAGGGCATCGCCTACGCCTACGAGACCGGCCGACTGGCGGCCGCCGAGCTGGACCGGGCCCTGGCCGGCTCGGGGTGGGTGGGAGGCCTGACACTCGACTCGTACCGGGCTGCCCTGGAGGAGCGGTACGGGCTGTATTACAAGGTGGCGAGGGCCTTTGTGCGGATCATCGGCCGGCCTCGCCTCATGCGGGCCATGGTGGGCACTGGTATGCACAGCGCCACCCTGATGGAGTGGGTGATGCGCATCATGGCCAACCTCCTGCGCCCCGACCAGTTGGGCCCGGCCGAGGCCGCCTACCGGGCGGTGGCCGCCATCGCCCGCCTGGCCCCGGAGACCGCCGGCTCGTCCGCCGGGCCGGTGACCGGGGAGCCGACAGCATCAGTGCCGGCCTCCCCCGCCGCCTGAGGGGCTGGTCGGGTTTTCGACCCTCGACAGACCCTCGGCTGGATGACACCATCAGAGAAACTCGACCAGCTCCTCGTTGCATCGACCGGCTGAGACCGCCGGGTGAATCTGTCCAAAGAATGGGCTAGTGCCCGGCGGCCACCTCTCGGGCGGCGGCGGCCGCTGCCTCTACGGTTAGCTCGAAGTCCTCGGCACTGTGGGACAGGCTGGGGAAGGTCACCTCGTAGGGGCCGGGGGCGAGAGCCACTCCCCGGGCCAGCATGGCTCGGAAGAAGACTCCGTACAGCCCAGTCGCGGCCGACGCCCTGGCCCCTTCGAAGTCGGTCACCGGCGCATCGCCGAAGGACAGGCCCACCAGCGGACCGACCACTGGCACCTGGGCTGCCACGCCGGCATCGCCCAAGGCGCCGGCCAGGTCACGCCCCAGCTCAGCCACCCGGGCCGAGAGGGCACGGTAGATATCGGTGTCCAACTGGGCCAGCACGGCCAGACCGGCGGCGGTGGCCACCGGGTTGCCCGACAGGGTCCCCGCCTGGTACACCGGCCCGTCAGGGGCCAGCATCGCCATCACGTCCCGCCGGCCGCCGAAGGCCCCCATGGGCAGTCCCCCGCCGATGACCTTGCCGAAGCACCACAGGTCGGGCCGCACGCCGGTCAGCTGGCTGGCCCCGCCCCGGGCCACCCGAAAGCCGGTGATGACCTCATCGAAGATCAGCAGCGCACCACTGGCGTCACAGGCCCGGCGCAGGCCTTCGAGGAAGCCCGGAGCAGGAGCCACCAGGCCCATGTTGGCCGCCACCGGCTCCACGATCACACAGGCCACGTCGGTACCGATCTCGGGCACCTGGTTGTAGGGCACAACCAAGGTATGCGCCACCGCGGCGGGCGGTACCCCGGCCGAGTCGGGCAGGCCCAAGGTGGCCATCCCGCTGCCTCCCCCGGCCAATAGGGCGTCGCTGTGGCCGTGGTAGCAGCCGGCAAACTTGACCGCCCCAGGTCGTCCGGTAAAGCCCCGAGCCACCCGGACTGCGCTCATGGCCGCCTCGGTGCCACTGGAGACCAGCCGGACCTGATGACAGCCGGCCACCCGCTCGCAGATGGCCTCGGCCAGGAGCACCTCCCGCTCGGTGGGGGCACCAAAGGTCGTCCCCTCCGCCGCCGCCCGCGCCACTGCCTCCACCACCGCCGGATGGGCGTGGCCGAGGATCGACGCACCGTAGGACTGGACGTAGTCGAGCAGTCGGCGTCCCTCCACGTCCCAGACGTAGGCGCCACGGCCCCGAGCCACGAAATAGGGCCCCCCTCCCACCGAGTTGAAGGCCCGCACCGGAGAGTTGACCCCTCCGGGCGTCACCGCCCGAGCCCGCCACTCCAGCCCGGCGTTGGTGAGGGCGGGTGGCTGGCCGGACCGGTGCTCAGCCGGCTCGCGATTCAGGCTGGTCATCTCGAGTCCTCGGCCAGATCGCTGATGCTGCGAACGAGGCGGCGAGTCCCCGGTATTGGCTGGTAGCCATGGTGGGCATAAAAGCTCACGGCATTCTCGTCGATAGAATCCACGACAACCAACCGGGCGGCGACGACATCAGTCGTCGCCATGATCCGGCTGGAGGTGACCACGGCTCCCGCCAAGTCGCTCAGGCCCCCAGCATCTCGGCCAGCTCGGCAGCCAGATAGGTGAGAATGACATCCGCACCGGCCCGCTTGATGGCGCTGACGTGCTCCAAGGCCACCGCCGGACCGTCGATCCAGCCCCGCTCGGCCGCCGCCTTGACCATGGCGTACTCGCCGCTGGTGTGATAGGCGGCCACCGGGACATCGACCACGCCAGCTACCTCGGCAATGACGTCCAGGTAGGCCAGGGCCGGCTTGACCATCACCATGTCCGCCCCCTCGGCCACGTCGAGGGCCACCTCGGCCAATGCCTCCCGGCGATTGCGGGGATCCTGCTGGTAGCCCCGGCGGTCGCCGTCGCCGGCGATGCTCACTTCTACTGCATCGCGAAAAGGGCCGTAGAGCGCCGACGCGTATTTGGCCGCGTACGCCAAGATGGCCACCGAGGAATGGCCCTCGTCCTCGAGGGCCGCCCTGATCTGCTCCACTTGACCGTCCATCATCCCGCTGGGAGCAACCACGTCGGCCCCGGCGTTGGCCTGAGCCACCGCCACCTGGCGGTAAAGGCCCAGGGTGGGGTCGTTGACCACCGAGCCGGACGGGGCGACGATACCGCAATGGCCGTGGTCGGTGTACTCGTCCAGGCACAGGTCGGCCATCAGGACCATCTTGTCGCCCACCTCCTCCCGAAGCTCCCGCAGGGCCACCTGGGCTATGCCATCGGGCGCCCAGGCCTGCGAACCGATCTCGTCGCGCTGCGAGGGGATGGCGAACAGCATGAGGGCCGGGATGCCCAGGGTGACCAACCGGTGGGCCTCCTTGGCCAGCGAGTCGGTAGTGTGCTGGACGACGCCGGGCATCGAGGCCACCGGGCGCGGCTCATCGATGCCCTCCCGCACGAACAGCGGCGCCACCAGGTCGTCCACCGACAAGCGCGTCTCGGCCACCAGTCGGCGCAAGGCCGGGGTGCGGCGCAGCCGGCGCATCCGCCGGGCCGGGAAGCTCACCGGGGACCGAACGCCCGTGAGTGGGAGGAGGTCTCGAGCGCAGAGACGCCACCTTTTCGAAAAATGTCCGGTTCCAGCACCTCGACCACGTGGCCAGGTCTCAATCCGGATCGAGCATGTGGTCCACGTCCACCCTTACCCCGGGAAGGCCGGGGACGTCCAGGATCTCGCCCCGCTCGGCGCGGCGGAGGTCGCTATACCCATCAGGGGCCGGCCCGCTCCTGACCAGGACGGCGCCGGCAGCCAGGTTGACGATCCAGACGGTCGGGATGCCAGCGGCCGCGTAGCGGGGGGCCTTGCGGTCGCGGTCCCAAGAGAGGGAGGTGTCGGAGACCTCGACCAGGAGCACGGTGTCCTTGGCGCCAGGGGTTGCACTGGAGTAGAAGTCCCGCCGGGGGAGGAGCAGCACCACGTCGGGCTGAGGCTCGGAGTAGTCGTCCAGCCTGACCGGGTTCTGGACCGAGACGATGGCCTGGTCGCCCACCGCGTTCACCAGCAGACGGGTCAGGCGGTTGACGCAGGCCAGGTGACGGTTACCGATGGGCGACATCTGGATGACCTCTCCGTCGAGCAGCTCGACCCGGGGGTTCTCCCTGAACAGGCCGGCCTCGCCCATCTGGTGCCACTCCTCTACGCTGAAGGAATAGCGGGCCGGTGAGACGGTCATCGCCTGCAGCCTAGGCCGGCGGACCCTCAGCTGGCGCCAGAGGAGAAGGTCCATTGGGCTCTCGACGACGCCTCTTGGCCCTGAGCACGAGCAGGCCCTCGCCCACCGCTATGACCGACGCGGCCAGTAGCCCAGCGGTGGCTCCGGCCGCCTCTGGGCCCGGTGGTAGAGCAGCCCTGATGATGAGGAGGGGCACGGTGAACCCGATGGCGGCCACTGATCCCAGCCCCAGCAGGGATCGCCGTTCCAGGCGGGTGGAAGGCGAGCTGCTGTCCATTCGTCGAACGAGCCATGTGGTGACGGTGATGCCCAGGGGCTTGCCGACGACGCGCGCCACCACCACCGCCACAAAGATTCGCAGGGCCGTGGGGGTGCCCAGGCCGGAGCCGAAAAGACTCAGCCCGACGTTGGCCACCGCGAAGACCGGCAGGACCACCACGTTGACCCACGGCTCTAAGCGCAGCTCCCACCGTCTGACGCCGGGGGCTGTCACCCCCGCTTGGCTTTCTCGACGAGAGCGGCGCCTGGGCGCCAGAGCGCCGATGGCGGCACCGATCACCGACGCCTCCACGCCAGCCTGCAGCATCGCCCACCAGGCAGCCATGCCAAGGGCGAGGATGGCCCAGCCGGGCGGCTGCCATCTCAGTCGAGCCGCGGTCATGAGGGCCAGGGCCACAATGCCGCCCAACAGCCATCCAAGGCTGATGCGCTGGCTGTAGAAGATGACGAGCACGATGATGGACAAGATGTCGTCGGCCACGGCCAGGGTCATGAGGAAGGTCCTGGCCCGGGCGGACACCCCCCGCCCCAGCAGGGCCAGGGCTCCCAGGGCAAAGGCCACGTCGGTGGCCATCGGGATGCCCCATCCGTGGCTACCCTGCTGGCCCGCCACCCAGGCCGTGTAAATGAGCGCCGGGATCGCCATGCCGCCCACCGCGGCCAGCACTGGCACCGCCGCCCTGCGCCAGGAACGCAGCTGGCCGGCCACCACCTCCCTTCGGATCTCCAGGCCCACTCCGGCAAAGAAGGCAAGCATCAGTCCCTCGTTCACCCAGTCCCGCACCGACAGGTTCAGTCCCAGGGGACGAGACCACGGGGCTACCGCGTCCCACAAGCGCAGGTATGAGTGGGTGCCCGGCCAGTTGGCCCAAGCCAGGGCGACCACTGAGGCGAGGGTGAGGGCGATCCCGCCGGCCCGGTCCCCCCTGACGGCCTCGACTATCCGCGTTGTGTGACGCTTGGTGGGAGACTGAGGGTCCGCCAAAGAGGGCTCCGATTCGCGAGGTGGCTACTCGCCGACCAGACTTCCCGGCACGCCAGAGGGAATATTAGCCGCCTTTCGGTGAACCGTTGCGGTTGCGACTGGAAACCGCCGATCCCTTCATCGCCACGGTGGTGACCAAGGGTGAGGCTTTGGTGGGAGTGGCTCCAAAGGGCCGGCCGTCCGAGCAACCGGGCGATACAAGGCACCAACCCGGTAGTTCGACAGCCTTTACAGTGCGACGGTGGCCAAGTTGATTGGCGCCGCAGTGGGAGCGGCGCGGAGTGCGCTGAGGGTGGACCGGTCCAAGCTGTCGGCAGGAGCCGCTGTACGTGCCAGCGTCGGGATTGCCATTCCCCTGGCAGCCGGAGCGGCCACCGGGCAGCTATTGATTGGCGTGACCATCGCCATCGGAGCGCTGGCCGGCGGCATTGCCTCCCTGCAGGGCACCTATCGCAGTCGGGCCCGCTTGGTGGTGGTGGCCAGCGCCGGTATGGGGCTGTCGGCCTTTGTAGGGACCACGCTGGGGCACATTGTCGGGTTGGACATCGTGGTGATCGCTGTCTGGGGCTTCGCCGCCGGCTTGCTGGTCATCTTCGGACAGGCCCCCACCGTCGTCGGACTTCAGGCGGTCGTCGGCGTGGTCGTCTTCAGCCAATTCACCTTCAGCATCAGCGGTGCCGCCCGCCAGGGTGCTCTGGTGGTGGCGGGCGGCATCGTGCAGGCCATCCTGGTCACCGCGGTATGGCCGTTGCGGCGATTCCCAGCCGAGCGAGCAGCCCTGGGCAACGCCTACCGCCGGTTGTCCGATTACGCGCGCTTGCTGACCACTACCCCGACGTCACTGATGCCTCCTGGGTCGATGGACGACCTCGGGACTGCCCTGCGGGATCCACAGCCTTTCGGTGGCCGAGCCGAGATGGCTGCCTACCAGGCTCTGCTGGACCAGGTCGAGCGAGTGCGTCTGGACCTGGCTGGCCTGGCTCGCGGCCGCCAGCGCCTGTCGGCCACAGATTCCCACGGTGCCGTGCAGGAGATGGATGCTGTCGCCCAGATATCAGCCGGGGTGCTGGGCGAGGTGGCCGACGCGGTCCGCACCGCCCGAGCCGCGCGTCCCGCCCTCGAGGAGTGGGGCGCCCTCGACGCCGCCATTGACCGCCTCCGGACCGCCGCTGGTTGCGGCGGTAACCCCGCCGGTGGTGGGCCGCACGGTGGCGGGCCCGGCGGTGGATGGCAACAGGGCGTGCTGCGCCAGGCCCGGGACACTTGTGAAGCCCTGGCCGGCCAGCTTCGGGCCGTCGTCCGTCTGGTTGGCGTCCCAGCTGGTGAGGAGCCTGACTTCCGCCAACAGCTGGCTACTGACAATCGAGCCATTACGAGCAGTCGGACCCGGCGCTGGCACTCCACACGGTCCCTGCCGCTCCGGGAGGCCATCCGGACCGTCCAGGCCAATCTCACCCTCGGATCCGAGGGTTGCCGCCATGCCATCAGGCTGGCGGTTGCGCTGGCCATCGCCAAGTCGATCTCACACCTCTTTCCCCTCGGGCATGGCTACTGGCTGCCCCTGACTGTGGTGATCGTCCTCAAGCCGGACTTCGCGGCCACGTTCTCTCGGGGGGTTGCCCGTTGTGCGGGCACTCTGGTGGGGGCCGGCTTGGTAACGGTGATCGTGGCTACCCTGAGACCACCCCCCTTTGGGCTGGTGCTGCTGGCGGTCGCCCTCTACATGGCCGCCGTCACCTTTCTCCTGGCCAACTACGCCATCTTCAGCGTCTGCGTGGCCGCACTGGTCGTGACCTTGCTGGGCTTCACCGGCCAGCCCGAGCTTCCCCTGGCCGCCGACCGGAGCTTCTACACAGTCATCGGCGGCGCTTTGGCCCTCTTGGCCTACGCGGCCTGGCCGACCTGGACGCGGACCGTGGTCCCCGATCGGCTGGCCGCTCTGGTGGAAGCCGACGGCCACTACGCCAACGCGGCCCTGGTTGCCTGGGCCAACCCGGCGGAGGCCGACCCAGTCGCTCTGCACCGGAGCAGGCTGGACGCCCGTCTGGCCAGATCCAACGCGGAGGCCTCGGTCGACCGCTGGCTGGCCGAGCCCGCCAGGCACGATCTCGACCCCGAGGTGGCCCGTGGCGTCCTGGCCGCAGTCCGTCCCTACGTGCAGGCGGCCCTCACTCTCCACGTCCACCTGCCCCCAGCCGGTCCGGTCAGACCAGCGGTCGCCGTGCTGGCCAACCAGGTAGACAAGGCCATGGGCACAGTGGCCGCAGCGTTACGCTCCGGCTCCCCCGATCAACCCCTTCCCCAGCTGCGGGCTGCACAGCTCGACCTGGTCACCCAGCTCGGGGTCGACCCGATCGCCACCCTGGATCAGGGCTCCCCCGACAATGACACCGTGGTGCTGGTCAGCGAGACCGACCTGATGGTCAACGCGATCGACACTCTGGGTCATCTGGTCCGGTTGGACCCCAAGCCAGAGGCCGTGCCACCGGGCAGCCTGCGCTCAGGCCCGTGAAGGCTCCAAGCCGCTCACGCTCCAAGTCCCTCAGGTCCCAAAGTCCCTCAGGTCCCAAAGTCCCTCAGGCCCCCAGCCCCCTCAGGTCCCCAAGCCCCGACCGGGCTCACTGGCAGCGCCGCTCGGCGTGGGGCCCCAATCGGCGAAGGCTCCCACCAGGGCGGCCACCAAGCCGTCAATGGTGTGGTCCTCGGCCACTACGTCCACCCGGACGCCGGCGTCTCGGGCGGTGGCCGCGGTCACTGGGCCGATACAGGCCACCACCGCGGGCATGGCTTGGATGCCAGCCACCTCCAGGAACCCGGTCACTGTCGATGCAGAAGTAAAGGCCACCGCGTCGGCGTCGGCCACCAAAGCCAGGGCCGCGGCCGATGGGCGGGGCAGGCCAGTCCGGTAGGCCTCTACCACGTCGACCTCCCAGCCCAGGGCCCGCAACCCCTCAGGCAGCACCTCCCGGGCCACCGCCGCCCTGGGCAGCAACACCCGCCGGCCGGAGCCATCTGGTGCCGGAAATTCGTCCAGGAGCGCCTCGGCCACGAAGCGCTCAGGCGCCAGGTCGGCCACCAGACACCGCTCGGCCAGAGCGGCCGACGTCCCTGGGCCAATGGCCGCCAACTGGGCCGCCCCGAGATCCCGACCGTCTCGTAGCAGGGCGACAAAGCGGACCACCGCGTTGGCTGACGTGAAAACCACCCAGTCATACGTGTCAGCCCGCGCCGCCGCCGCTCGCAGGGCTTGGCCGCCATCCCCCGGCTCGCCGATCTCGATCACGGCCAGCTCCACCGCCTCGGCCCCCCGTGCTCGCAGGCGATCGACGAGGGCCGGCGCCTGGTTCCTCGAACGGGTGACCACCACCTTGCGACCCAGTAGGGGACGGCGCTCGAACCAGGACAGATCGAGGCTCGCCACCGCCCCGATGACGATGGTGGCCGGCGGCTCCAGTGCGGTCGCGCCCACATCGGCCAGGTTGGTCCGCACGCTGTGCTGAGCCGGCCGAGTGCCCCATCGCACGGCCAGGACCGGTGTCTGGCCCGACATTCCACCCGCCATGAGCCGCCTGGCTATGTCGGTCCGGTGGGCCACTCCCATCAGCACCACGACCGTGCCTCCCACCTTGGCCAGCGCCTCCCAGTCGACCTCGTGGTCCACCGCGTGGCGGCTGTGGCCGGTGACCACGGTGAACGAGGCAGACAGCCCTCGGTGAGTGAGAGGCACGCCGGCGTAGGCCGGCGCCGCTATCGCCGCCGTAACTCCCGGCACCACCTCGAAGTCGACCTCTGCGGCCAAAAGGGCCTGGGCCTCCTCGCCACCGCGCCCGAACACGAAGGGATCACCGCCCTTGAGTCTGACCACCGTCTGGCCCACTCGAGCCCGGGCCACCAGCAAGGCATTGATGTCATCCTGAGCGCCGGGAGCGCCCGGGCTCTTACCCACGTCCACCCGCTCGGCCCGGGCCGGAGCCAGCCTGAGCAGACAGGGATCGGCAAGGCGGTCGTGGACCACCACGTCAGCCCGGGACAGCACCGCAGCCCCCCTGACGGTCAACAGCCCTGGATCGCCCGGCCCGCCTCCGACCAGGTAAACAGTCACAGGTAAACAGTCACAGGTAAACAGTCACTCGGAGTCGGCACTCACGCTGGCCCGACTCCCTCCATCAGCGCCCTGCCTCCGCATTCGTCCAGGAGCTGGCGGGCCAAGTCGGATCCCAGTGCCATTGGGTCGTCACCCACCAGGGACCGCCGGAGTAGCACCAGCCCGTCCAGGCTGGCCACCAAGCCATCCAGGCGCAGGGTACCATCCGCGCCCTCCGGCCGGCCCCACGCACCTACCGGCAAGTCGCATCCGCCGCCCAGGCAAGCCAGGAACGCCCGCTCGGCGTCCACCGCTCGGCGTGACGGCCGGTCCTCGATGCGCCGAACCACCTCCAGCACCGCCTCGTCGTCGGCCCGGCACTCGACGGCCAGGGCGCCCTGGCCGACCTGGGGCAGCATCACCGAGGGATCCAGCACCTCCGCCGCCTCACTGGCCCGGCCCAGGCGCTGCAGGGCGGCATGGGCCACCACCACCACCCCCCCCGCTGGGATTCGCTCCAACCGGGTCGGGATCGCACCCCGCAGCCCGGTGAAGGTCAGGTCAGGTCGGGCCCACGCCAGCTGGGCCCGACGGCGTACCGACCCGGTGGCCACCACCGAGCCTGGGACCAGGGCGTCAAGCGTGGCCCCGACCAGGGCGTCGCGTGGGTCGCCCCGCTCGGGCACAGCCGCCAGGACCAACCCCGGCCAGGTGGCAGAGGGCAGGTCCTTGGCCGAGTGCACAGCCACATCGGCCCAGCCCTCCATCACGGCGGCCGAGACCTCCTTGACGAAGACGCCAGTGCCACCCATCTGCCAAACCGGCACCTCGTCCAGGCGGTCGCCGGTCGTGGAGACCACCCTCACCTCGGCCGGCACGCCCAGCGCCGCCACCACCTGGTCCGCCTGCCACCGAGCCAGCTGGCTGCCCCTGGTGGCCACCCGAAGCATCAAGTCAAAGGTCGAACAAGACCCGGAGGGCCTCGCCCAGGGCCTCACCCTGTGGGGAAGTCGCCGCCCCTTTCAAGCGGACGGTCGGCTCGTGCAGCAGCTTGGCCACCAGGCCCCGGGTGAGGGCCTCCACCGCGTCGCGTTGGCGCTGGTCCAGGCCGTCCAGGCGGCTGCGGTGGCGCGCCAGCTCAGCCTGGCGGAGGGCCTCGGCCCGCTCCCGCAAGGCCACGACCACCGGCGCCACCCCCCTGGCAGCCCTGACTCCGAGATAGCGTTCGACCTCCTCGGCGATGATCTCTTTAACCAGGATCGCCTCTCGTCGGCGCTCCTGCATGCCGGCTTCGGCAAAAGCAGCCAGGTCGTCTATGTCCAACAGGGTCAACCCGTCGAGCTGGCCGGCCGCCGGATCCACGTTGCGTGGGACGGCCACGTCGACCACCAGCAACGGGCGGTCCCCCCTGGCCGCCATGACTGCCTCCAGATCGCCCACTTCCAAGATGACCGACGGGGCGCCAGTGGAGGTGAGCACCACGTCCACCGTCTCCATGGTCGGACGCAGGTCGGCCAGGCTCACCGGGCGACCGCCGATTCGAGCAGCCAGCTCGACTGCCTTGGACCAGGTTCGATTGGCCACCAGCACCGTGGCGGCCTGGGCAGTGCCGGTGCTGGCGCCATCCGTGCTGGCGTCATCGGTCCTGGACGCTCGGGCCGCCAGCGCAGCGCACATGCCCTCACCCAGGTCACCAACGCCCACCACCAACGTGGTACGTCCAGCCAGTGAGCCACCGAGGGACCGCTCGGCCAGGGCCACCGCCGCCTGGGACAACGAGGTGATGCCCCTGGCGATGGCGGTCTCCGATCGGGCCCGCTTGCCCACCTCGACGGCATGGCGGAACAGACCAGACAAGGTGGGCCCGGCCGTCCCCTCCTCCCACGCCCGCTGCCAGGCGTGGCGGACCTGACTGAGGACCTCACCCTCGCCCAGCACGGCTGAGTCAAGACCGGAGGCCACCTCGAACAGGTGGCTGGCCGCCGTCTCCTCGAAGTAGTCGTAGAGGTGCTCACTCACCTCCTCCAACCTCACCCCAGCCAACTCGGCCAGGAAGTCGCGCAGGTCGCCGATTCCGGCGTGGAAGCGCTCGACCACTGCGTAGATCTCGGTGCGCATGCAGGTCGACACCAGGACCACCTCCGAGAGGTGCGTCCGCCCGCTCAGGCCAGCCAGGGCCTTGGACAGGTCGGCGTCGGCGACCCGTACCCGTTCCAGCAGACCCAGTGGGACCGTACGTTGATTGAGGCCTACGACAACTACAGACACGCTCTGAGCAACTCCCTTGCCTGCTCAACATACCCACCTCGGATGAGATCGAGCATGTCCGAGGAAAGCGCCCGTTTCCAGTCGGGCCCCTCGGTCGGACGCCCGGCCGCCTGAAGGGCCTCTCGCTCGGCCGAGAGCAGCCCTACCAACACCTCGTACTCCGGTCCGAGCTCATCAGCCAGTCGGCGGCGCAGCCACGCGGCCAGGGCCGGGCTGTGGCCCCCCGTCGAAACCGCCACCGTAATTGGCCCGCGGCGCACGACCGAGGGTAGTAAGAAGCTGCACGAAATTGGATCATCTGCGCAATTGATCCATGCGCCCACTTCCTCGCCTTCGTCATAGATGGCCCGGTTGAGCGCATGGTCGTCGGTCGCGGCCACGACCAGCCGGTGGCCAGCCAGGTCCTCGGGCCGCCATGGCCGCTCCTCCCAGGTGAGCCCCTCCAGGTGCCTGACCTCGCAGCTCACCCGGGTGGCCACCACATGCACCAGGCCCCCGGCCGTCAGCAGGCCCTGAGCCTTGCGGGCCGCCACCGCGCCACCGCCGACCACCAAGCAGCGGCGCCCGACCAGTACCAGGCTCACCGGGTAGAGCGGCCCGTCAACCGGCATTGCCCACCGCGCCGGTCAGGATCACCTTGTCGATTAGCACCAACCAGCTCCTCAGAAGGACGACGCCAGGTGACCCTCGGCGTCAGCCGCCAGCCGGCGGTAGAAACTGAGGATCTGCAACTCCACCGACAGGTCGACCTGGCGCAGCGCAACGCAATCCGGCACGTTCAGTACCACGGGGGCGAAATTGAGCACCGAGGTAACACCGGCGCCAACCAGGCGATCAGCCACCTCCTGAGCTGCGCTGGCCGGCGTGGCTATCATCCCAATGGCCAGACCCTCGGTCTTCACCAGGTCGTCCAGATCGTCGAGGTGGCGGACCGCCAGGCCACCGACCAGCTGGCCGACCACGTCCGGGCGCAGGTCGACCAGCGCCGCCACCCGGGACCCGCGGGAGGCGAAACCCGCGTAGTTGGCCAGTGCTCGACCCAGGTTGCCGATTCCCACGATCACCACCGGGCAGTCCTGGTCCAGGCCCAGCGCCCGGCCCACCTGGTCCAGTAGGAATTCCACGTCGTACCCAGCCCCCCGAGTGCCATACGAGCCCAGGTGGGACAGATCCTTGCGGACCATGGCAGCATTCACCCCGGCCCGCTCCGCCAGCTGTTCGGACGACACAGTGAGCTGGCGAGCGCGAGTCAGATCGGCCAGGGCCCGCAGGTACACGGGCAGGCGACCCACGGTCGCCGCCGGGACGTGCCGCTCTCGGCTGGGAGCCACTGGAGCATCGTAAGCCCCACGCTGCCTCGACCACCAAGTGGACGGGACGTCCGCTGATCCTAACCTGCTTCGGTGTAGCGGTCCGCCAGATACTTGTCGACGTCGTCCTCCCGCAGCCGGTAGGACTTGCCCACCCGTACGGCTGGCAGCTGACCGGCGTTGATCAGCCGGTAAACGGTCATGTTGGACACCCGCAACACATCAGCCACCTCACCAACCGTGAGGAAACGAGCCCGAGCATGCTGTGCTTGTATCAGTGCGATCACCCCTCTCCGCCTGAGGTGACTGTAGGCCACCGGGGCTGCTGAGGGAAGTGGGACTGCATTCCAGGGGCAAGGGCGCCTCTCGCGGCAGGCAAGGGCGCCTCTCGCGGCAGGCAGAGCGCTTCACTCTCCCAGTTGGCGTGACCGCTCGGTGGCCGCCGCCACCGCCTCGATGAAGGCGGACCGGGTGGCCCTGGACTCCAGCACCCGCAAGCCAGCCGCGGTGGTTCCCCCCGCCGAGGTCACCGCCGCTCTGAGCGCCTCCGGCTCCTGGTCTGACTCCGCCAACAGGCGAGCCGAGCCCAGGAGAGTCTGGCGCACCAGCGACCTGCTCACCTCCCTCGGCAGGCCGACCAGGACTCCCGCCTCGACCAGAGCCTCGGCCACCAGGCAGACATAGGCCGGTCCCGACCCCGACAGCCCGGTCACCGCATCCAAGAGGTGCTCGGGAACCCGAGCTACGGTGCCAACCGCGCCCAGGACGGCCTCGGCCCAGGCCAGTGTGCCCTGATCGGCCCGGCTGCCCCCGGCAATGGCGGCCGCCCCCGCGCCAATGAGCGCAGGCGTATTGGGCATGGCCCGAACCACGGCGACGCCCTGGCCCAACCAGCCCTCCAGTTGGGCCAGGGTTACCCCAGCCACGATGGACAGCGCCCGGTCGAAGCCGGTGGCGGCCGCGGCCCGGGCGCTGCGCTCGGCGTCGGTGGGCTTGACCGCCAACACCAGGCCGTCTCCAGCCATCACGGCGTCGCTCACCACGAGCCCGGGATGTCGCTCTCGCAGGGCCACGCGCTGCTCAGGACGCTCCTCGACCACCACCAGTGCCCCAGCCTGAGCCCAGTCCGACGCCATCAGCCCGACGACCAGGGCCTCACCCATCCGACCCCCGCCCAGCACCACCAGCCGCGGCCTCACCCAGGGCCCTCACCGGTACAGACGGCCTGGGAGCCGGCCCGAAGAACCTCCCGCCTCCACCCGTACTTCCCCGAACGAATGGGCCGGTTCGCCCCTCGGGCCGGTTGGGGGACCGTAGCGCCACCCATCCCGGTCAGCAAGTTGGCCGAACGGTGGTCAGCACTCGACCAGCTGGCGGACGGTCAGGTCGGCGTAGAGACGCCTCAGGCGCCCGGCGGCCACCGACCAGGTGTAATGGCGGGCCCGGGCCGCCGCGTTGAGGGCCATGTCCATCGCCAGGGCGGGATCGTCCAGCACCTTGATGACGCTGGCCGCGAAGCACTCAGGGTCCCGGCGCTCCACCAGGAACCCGGTACGAGCGTGGTCGATGAGCGTGCGAAGGCCGCCGACGGCCGAAGCCACGACCGGCGTCCCACAGGCGGCCGCCTCCAGTGCCACCAACCCGAACGACTCCGAGCGGCTGGGCACCAGGCAGACATCCGCCGCTCGGTAGAAGCTGGACAGCAGCTCGTGGGGCTGCGGAGAGAAGAGGTGGACCCGTCCGGACAGGCCCAGGTCCTCCACCAGCGCGCCGATACGGGCCAGCTCAGCGTCGCCTCGAGCCCCACTTGGTCCTCCCACCACTACCAGCTCGGCATCGGCGAAGCCATCCAGGGCGGCCAGGGCGGCCACCGCCACCGTCGCTCCCTTGAGCGGTTGGATACGGCCCACGAACAACAGCAGCGGCCGGTCGAGGGGCAGCCCCAGGGCCTTGCGAGCCTGGGGCCGGTAGCCGGGAGAGAAGAAGGCCTGATCGACACCGGGGGGAACGATATGGATCCGCGACGGGTCGGCATCGTACAGCTCAGCAATCTGGGCGGCCTCAACCGAGCAGGAGGCGAGGACGGCGTCCGAGCATCCGATCACCTGAGCCTCGGCCGCCGACCGCCGGGCCGGTTCGGCTGCTCCAATCTCGTCCGGGCTCGCCTCTGCTTTTACCCTGGCCAGAGTGTGGAAGGTGGATACCAGGGGCAGGTCCAGCTCGTGTTTGATGAGGTGGCCGGCCAACCCGGACAGCCAGTAGTTAGCATGAATGGCGTCCACCCCACCAGCCGACCTGCCGTCAGGTCTGCTGGTCAGATGGCGCAGGACGCCGTCGGTGAACGCCTCCACCAAGCTGGCCAGGGCCTCCTTGCGGACCACCTCTTGTGGGCCGGCCACCACATGGTGCACCCGCAGCCCCGGCTCCACCTCGACCGTGGGGGCCAACGTCTGCGACCAGGCTCGGGTGTACACGTCACATTCGACACCGGCTCGGGCCAGGGCGCTCGACAACTCCCGCACATAGACGCTCATGCCCCCACCGTCGCCCACCCCAGGTTGGGCCAGCGGAGAGCTGTGCATTGACAAGACGGCCAGGCGGCGCATTGACCGTCACCCTATCCGGTCGCCATTTTGATGCCGGAAGGAGGAGTAGACCCTTGTCAGGACCTCCTTTTGCTCCTGGGTGAGGTGGGGGTCACGTAGAATCTCGCCGACCAGATCGGGCTGGTCCTCCCGCTCCTCCAAGATACCGGCTCGGACGTAGAGGGTCTCGGCCGAGATTCGCAGGGCGCGAGCGATCTGCTGGAGGATCTCGGCCGAGGGGTGGCGCAAGCCTCGCTCGATCTGACTCAGGTAGGGGTTGGAGATCCCAGCCAGCTCGGAGAGGCGCCGTAGCGACAAGCGGGCGCCGTTGCGCTGTTCACGAATGAACTCGCCCAGAGGCGAGAGCATGTCACCCACCACCAGAGTGGCTGACCGTCACGCTTAGCGCTGCATACCCAGCACCAGGGAGGGCGCGGTCATGGGAACCTTGGTGGGCAGGGGGCGTACGGCGGTGCCCACGGCCAGGAACTCGACGGCGTGCTCTCCCCAGACGTGGGTGTTCTCGACCAGGTTGACCCCGACTATTCCTTCGGCCTGGGCTCGCTCGGCCTCGGCTTGCATCCGGGCCATGGCCAGCTCCCGCGCGTCATACACAGCCTGGGTGAAGTTGGGCAGCTCCACGTTGCGGCCGGCCTGGCGCATGGCCTGCATGGCCCCTTGGTGAGCCACGTGATAGACGCACGTCCCCAGCACGAAGGCCAACGGGAGATATCCGGCGCGGGACAACGTGAAGAAGTCCTGTCCGGTCAGGTCCGAGGTGAACGGCTTCCCGGCGGGGGTCCGGTAGGCGCCCGGATGGGCAATCGAACGAACGGCCGTCCCCACCGCCATGAACTCGGCCATGTCGGCCGCACCGGTGTAGAAGCGCATGTTGAGGCGCACACCCACCACCCCGTCGGCGCCCAGAGTCTCGGCTTCTGCCTCCATCCGGGCCATGGCCAGCTCCCGGGCTTCATACATGGCCGTGGTGAGCACCGTGAGCTCCTGGCTCTGGTTCCACCGAGCTACCTGGATGCCGATGTGGTAGACGGAACTGCCCACCACCAAGCCGAGAGGAGCGAAGCCGCACTCCTTGATGAGAACGAACTCGTTGACCGACAAGTCACTGGTGAACAGCGAGGGTGAGCCGTCAGTGCGATTGGACTCGGCCAGGCGGGCCAGGGCGGTCGGCGGCAGTGCCGAGGTGGCTTCAGCGGTCATGGCGATCCCTCCGGATGAGTCGCAGCAGTTTGCTGGCTCCCCAGTATGGTCGGTGGGCCCTGCGGCTGCCGGCCGAGGTGGTGCCAGGGTCCTCAGGTCAGCAGCTGGGACAGGGCATCTCTGGCGCTGGCGCTCCGGTTGGCCGTCTCGGCCAGGTGCGCACGCAGGGTGTCGATCCATTCAGCCAGCTCGACCTGGTCGTTGCGCAGACTGATCCCGCGTACGACGTGCCCGATGGAAGCTTCGAGCCCGTGGCTGGACCGGGCCAGGGTGTACACCCGGTCGTCAAGGCTCACCTCGATCCGGCGGATGTCGGACGTGGAACGCAGCAGATGCTTGCCGGTCACACAACGAACATGGCCGGGCAGGGCAGCCTCCAGCTTACGCCCCAGGACGGTCACGAACGTCCCAACCTCTCCGGCGTCGGCCCTCACCATGGCCGCCAGCATGTCGAAGGTCAGATCATCCGAGGGCTCGTCGGGTGACGGAACAGGGACGGGAGGCTCCATGTCCTATCTCCTAGCACTCCGGCAACTGCGCTGGTGGCGCCGGGCGCCGAACTCTCGAAATCGCCCATCCCCGATACCGTTGGAGGGTGAGCGGGGACGGTACGGGCAGCCACATTCCAGGGCCTGGGCAGGTCCTGGCCGGCCGGTACCGCCTCCAGGAGATCATCGCCCGAGGGGGCATGGCCGAAGTGTGGGACGCGGTCGACGTCCTCCTGGCTCGGCCGGTTGCCGTGAAGATGCCCCTCGCCCGGTTGGAAGGCCAGGAGGTGTTCCGCCAGCGCTTCCAGCGAGAGGCGATCGCAGCCGCCAGCCTCACCCATCCCAACGTCGTGGCCATCTACGACACCGGCGTCGACGCCAGCCACAGCTTCATCGTCATGGAGCGGGTACAAGGTCGAAGCCTCCTCGAGGTGTTGGCCGAAGTCGGTGCCCTGTCGACGGCACGGACGGTGGCCTTGGCCGCTCAGGTCGCCACTGCCTTGGACTTTGCCCATCGGGCCGGCGTCATCCACCGTGACGTCAAGCCGGCCAACATCTTGCTGACCGAGGACGACTCGGTGAAGGTGACCGACTTCGGCATCGCCAAGGCGGCCCGGGACCAGGACCTGACCCTGAGCGGTGTCACCCTCGGGACCGCCCGTTACCTGGCCCCCGAGCAAGTGGAGGGCAAGCCGGTGGACCGCCGCTGCGATATCTACTCGCTCGGCGTAGTCATCTTCGAGATGCTGTGCGGCCGCACCCCCTTCGAGGCCGACACCGACCTGGCCCTGGCGGTCAAGCACGTGTGGGCCGAGCCGCCTGCCCCCACCACCATCGCCCCGGGGGTTCCCCTCTGGCTGGAAGCCGTGGTACTTCGGACCCTGGCCAAGTCCCCCGACGACCGCTATCCCACGGCTGCCGACCTGGCTCAGGACCTCAGGAGCGCCGGGCCGGCCCTGCCCGGGCTCAGCACCGCCGAACGGCCGGCCGAGACCGGGTACCACCGCCTGAGCCAGCCGGCCAGCGGCACTGCCACGGTCAGCCTGCGCCGCCAAGGCTGGGCCCCGAGGGACCGGGGCCAGACCCGGCGCCACCGGGCCGCCAACCGACCCAAGACCCGACGCCTGGTGCCGGCGGTAGCGGCGGTGGTCCTGACGGCAGCCATCGTCACGGCCATGGTCCTGGTCCTCCACGCCCGGCCCGGCACCACGCCGGGCCCTCGGCCCCCTGCGGCCGCTCCAGCAGCGTCTGGTATTCGTGTCGTCGGGGCCACCGCCTTCGACCCAATGGGGAACGGCATGGAGGACGACGCTGACTTGGCCAAGCTCTATGACGGCAATCCCGCCACCTCGTGGCACACCGACCAGTACGCCACCCAGGACTTCGGCCGTCTCAAGCAGGGGGTGGGCTTTGTTCTGGATCTGGCCAACAGCCAGCGCCTGGGTCACCTCACCCTGGTGACCTCGACCCCGGGTTGGGATGTCAAGGCCTATGTGTCAGGCGCCCGGCACACCGACCTGGCCGCTTGGGGATCTCCGGCGGCCGCCACCACCGATGTCGCTGACCGCGTCTCCCTCGACCTACGAGGTCGCTCGGGAGCCGCAGTGCTGGTCTGGATCACCCGCCTCGGGCCGGGCCGCCAGGTGATTGTCAGCGAAGCTCGCCTTACCGGCTGATCGGCCCGGAGAGACGTCTGGCGGACACGGTGACCAGCGCCTGGAGAGGGGTTCGGACCAGACGCCTGGTCCCCGCCGCCACCAACGGGCGCAAGAGAAGCACCAACAGGGCGTCGATGGCCGCCCCGATGAGCAGGCCGGCACCCACATCGCCGGGGTAATGGACGCCGGCGTACACCCGGGAGAAGGCCAGGAGTAATGCCGCGACCATTGCCGCCAGCCCCAGACGGCGGCTGACCAGGAAGACGCCGGCTACCAAGGCACCCCCGATCATGGCGTGGTCACTGGGGAAGGAGGCATCGTTGGCACAGCTGAGCAGCACCAGGGCGTGATGGAAGGTGTGGCACGGTCGGGTCCGGTCCACCACCGAGCCAATGCCCTGGTTGGCAGCCAGAGCAACCACCGCACCGGCACCACCCAGCCAGGCGGTGGCCACCCGCCGGGGGGCGGCCGGTCCCCGGCGGGCCGAGAACCACCAGGCTCCCACCAAGGCGGCGGCCAGCACGACCAAACCGCCCCACAGGGCGTAGGCAGCCAGGAAAGAGTGCAGCCACGAGGTGTCCCTCGAGAAGTGGTTGATGTCGAGATACCAGCTGGTGTCGGTGCTCATGGCGGCAGTCAACCTAGGTCCCACAGCCCGCGGGGCGACAACCGGCGCCCACCGCGGCACTCAGCCGGGGCTCAGGAAGGGCTCGGGCCCGGTCCTCCGACATTGATGGGGCCGGCCGAAGCACGGGTCCCGGGTCGTCGGCTCGGTCCAGGCAGCATCGCCCGAGGTCGAATGGCTCGCCCGCTCGGGCCGCCCACCAGGCGCTCACATGGGGGCCGTGGCTGGGGTCTATGACCCGACCCACCGGGACGATGGCAACCACCTGGGCCCCACCCCGATGCAGGGCGGCGGCGGCACTCTGGGCCCGGGCCCCCGAGGTGAAGGTGTCGTCCACCACCAGGATCCGGTCACCGTCGACCGGCCGGGCGATCGAGAAGCCGTTCACGCTGGCGGTGGTGTGTCCCAGCCGGCCAGGCCCGCGGACCAGGGTGGGCCGGTGGTGGACAGGCAACCACGCCACCTGGGCCAGGGCCGACTCGAGGGGATGGGTACCGGTCCGCCCGGTTGACGAAGGCACGGTGGTCAGGTAGTCCCAGCCGGTGCCCGCCGCCGATCGCAGGCAGTCGCCGTGGTCCACCAGGAAGCGGCCGAGGAGGGTGGCCGCCGAGGCGGCGGCCCGGCGTCGGCTGTCCGGTCGAGCCGCGTCTTTGTACCGGCGGAGACAGTCGTGAAGCGGGCTGTGGACCAGGTACAAGCTCACCGGTACTACCAGCGGGCAAACCCATCCGAGCTGGCCGGCCACCCGGGCGCAGGACCAACAGGTGACAAAGCCCGGATGGGGACAGCCGTGGCACACAGCGCACACGCCCGAGCCACTCGGGGGCACCGGGCAGCAAAGGCGAGCCAGGACGTCGGCCAGCCGAGCGGAAGCGAACCCGGTATCGCTGAGCGGGCCGCCGGCCACCGACCCTCCTCACAGCAGCCGCAGCTGCTCAGGCACACCCGACATTCGGGGGGACGGCTGTCCCTTGGCCTTCGCTCTGGGCGGGGACTGTCGATCCAAGAGGTCCACCAGGTCGTCTGGACCTTCGACCACCGCCACGCCGGTGCGTGCGGCCAGAGCCCTGGCCCACTCCTCAGCCCGGACCATCTCCTCCGGCAGGACCACCAGCCGGCCCTGGCCGAGGGCCAGGCGGGCCTGGAGGCGGGCTCCGCTGGTCGCTGATGCCTCCACCACCACGGTGGCCAGGGCCAACCCGGCCGATACCACGTTGCGCCTCGGAAAGGTCGTCCGCGAGGGCGCGGCGGTGGGCCAGAACTGGGACACGAGGCCACCTGAGCCAGCGACCCGGTCGGCCAGCGCCGCGTTCTCTGGGGGGTACGTCCGCTCGATACCTGTCCCGAGCACCGCCACCGTACGTCCCCCTGCGTCCAGGGCGCCCAGGTGGGCCTGAGTGTCGATCCCCCGGGCCAGACCGGACACCACGGTGAAGCCGGCCTCGGCCAGGGCCCGGGCCATGGACCCGGCTCGGGAGCTGGCCGCCGGCGACGGCAACCGGGTCCCCACCACCGCCACCGCTCGCCAGTCAGCCGGGACCAGCGTGCCCCGCAGGAACAGGAATGGCGGTCGGGCCGCCACCGTGCGCAGATTGGCCGGGTACTCGGGGTCGAGCACCGTGAGCAGGCGGGTACCCGCCAACCTGGCCCGCCGATGCTCTGGCATCGCCTGCCAACGCCGTACGGCGGACGCAGCCTCGCCGCCCTGGCGAACACCTCCGACCGACGCATCTGGCGACTGGCGCACGCCATGACGGTAACGCCGGCCTGTGACTCTCTCCTGGGAGGGCCCCAGCGACGTCCAGAGGGGGGCCAGGGCGGACACCGGTTCGTACTTGTGTGGATCAGGCTCCGACAGAGCCGGAAAAATGCGCGCCAGTGGCGGCCTGGCCAACGGCCCAGCGCCGTGCCGGGCCTTCTGGCCAACGGCCCGGGGCCGTGCCGGGCCTCTAGCCTCGACCCGTGGCCACCGCCGTAATCGTCGACGCCGTGCGCACTCCCCTGGGCAAGCGCAACGGCCAGCTGGCCGGCTGGCACCCGGCCGACCTGGCGGGCAAGGTGCTGGCTGACCTGGTGCGGCGCAACGACTTGGACCCGGTGCTGATCGAGGACGTGATCATGGGCTGCGTCATACAGGTGGGCGAGCAGACCCTCAACATCGGGCGCCACGCCGTCCTGGCCGCCGGCCTTCCCGAGTCAGTCTGCGCCACCACAGTCGATCGTCAGTGCGCATCCTCCCTCCAGGCGGTCAACTTCGCGGCTCAGGGGGTCATGGCCGGGGCTTATGAGGTGGTGGTTGCGGCAGGGGTCGAGTCGACCACCCGAGCTCCGATGGGGGCATCCATGGTACCGGGGCTGGGCGCTCCCTTTGGGCCGGACATGACCGCCCGCTACGCCCAGGCCGGTGGCCTGGTGCCCCAGGGGGTGGCGGCCGAGGCGATGGCCGACCGATGGCACCTGTCCCGCGGCGACCTGGATGCCTATGCCGTCACCAGCCACCAGCGGGCGGCCCTGGCCACCACCGAGGGCCGGTTGGCGGCGGAGACGGTGCCGATGAAGGTCCGGGACGCCCAGGGCAACGAGACCGGAGAGGTCATGACCCGAGACGAGGGGGTACGCCCCCTCACGACGCCAGAGAGCCTGGGTCGCCTGACGCCCTCGTTCCGCCTCGGCGGCTCGGTCACTGCCGGCAACTCGTTCCAGATGGCCGACGGAGCGGCCGCCGTGCTAGTCATGAGCCAAGAGCGAGCGGAGTCGCTGGGCCTGGTGCCTCGGGCTCGATTTCGCGCCTTTGCCATGGCCGGCGTGAGCCCGGTCACCATGCTCGGCGCCCCTGTACCAGCCACCACCCTGGTCCTGGACCGGGCCAACCTGACCTTGGAGGACATCGACCGGATCGAGATCCACGAATCGTTTGCCTCGGTAGTGCTGGCCTGGTCGCGATCGCTGCGTCCGGACATGGAGCGAGTCAACGTGAACGGAGGGGCCATTGCCCTGGGGCATCCCCTCGGCTGCTCCGGTACCAGGGTGGTGACCACCCTGGTCCACCAACTGAACAACAGCGGCGGCCGCTACGGCCTGGCCACGGTGGGTGAAGTGGGCGGGACGGCCAACGCCCTGGTCATCGAGCGACTTGGCTGAGAGATGCGGTGATTGTCCCCAGGCTGTGTACATACCTGGGGAGGATTACAGCATCGTAACTACACTGCTCCCCAGGAGGAAACGAATAACCAATTCAGCGGTACTTCATGGCGGCGATGCATCCGGCGAAGATCAGGCCGATCCCCCCCAGGAGGTACCAGTTGGAGGCCCCTCCTGGCAGCACATCCGTGTAGTTCACAACCACCAGCAGTGAGCCGGCGATTAGGAGGGCGAACATGAGCACTGGCACCCACCGAGGGCTCACCTTGACCGAGCGGGGAATGGGCGGGGTGTAACGAGCCGAGGCCGGAGCGGTGACCCGGCCACGGTGCTCCACGGCCCGATTGGCGGCCACCTTGCCCTTCGAAGGGCTCTTCGAAGGGCTCGGCGACGGCCGTCCTGACCTGACCCCCGGGCGCCCAGCGCGTGCAGCCATGGTGGAAGGATAGCCACCAGGTCGTGTGCATCCGAAGAAGGGTGCCAAGCTGGGGGATGCCTTGTCCGGACCGGCCCACCCGGGTGCTGGTGATCGACAACTACGACTCGTTCGTCTACAACCTGGTCCAGCAATTGGGCGAGCTGGGGGCCGAGCCCTTGGTGCAGCGCAACGACGCCATTGAAGTGGCCGACGCCATCGCTCTGCGGCCCGACGCCGTGGTCATCTCCCCGGGCCCTGGCCGGCCCGAGGACGCCGGCATCAGCGTCGCCCTGATCCAGGAGCTGAGCGGCCGCATGCCGGTACTGGGGGTGTGCCTGGGACACCAGTGCATCGGGCAGGCCTTCGGGGGCCAGGTCGTCCCCGCCCCCGAGATCATGCACGGCAAGACCTCGCTGGTGCGCCACCGCGGTCAGGGGGTGCTGGCCGGCCTGCCCGATCCCTTCCCGGCCACTCGGTACCACTCCCTGGTCGTGCAGCGAGAGTCCCTTCCGCCCGTGCTGGAGGTCACGGCCGAGGCGGGCGAGGGGGTCATCATGGGCCTGCGCCATCGCCACCTGGCGGTGGAGGGCGTCCAATTCCACCCCGAGTCCATACTGACCCGCGTCGGCCGGCGGATCGTGGAGGCGTTTGTGGAGAGGGCGGCCCGGCGCAGCTGTTGAAGGTGGCCACGGAGCTTGGGCGGTAGACGCTCCTTTTCGCGGAAATCTTCTCGCGAAAAGGGAGCCGTCAGGTGGTCGAGGTGGTGCCCCCCGGGCCGGTTGTGCTGGTGCTGGACGAGGTGGGGGAGGACGTGGTGGGGGCGGTGTACTGGCCGATGGTGATCGTCACCGTGGACCCGGCGCTGACGGTGGTGTTGCCAGTGGGGCTCTGGGCCACCACGTCGTTGTTGAGGCTCTGGGTACTGGTCGGCTGGTAGGCCTTGACCACCCGGAAACCGTCGGCGATGAGGGTGGCGGCGGCCTGGCCCTGGCTCTGTCCGGTCACGTCCGGCACAGTGACCTGCTGGCTCCCGCTGGAGGTGACCAGGTCGACACTGGAGCCGGGCGAGACGGAGGCGCCGGCCGGGGGGCTGGTCCGGATGACATTGCCGGCATGGATGGACGATGACGGCTCAGAGGTGCTGCTCCCCGGCGTCAGGTTGGCCCTACCCAGGGTGGCACCGGCCTGGCTCACGGTGTCCCCGCTCACGTCGGGGACCGTCACCTGAGTGGGCGCGGCAGCCACCGTCAGGGTCACGGTCGACCCCTGAGCGGCCATACCGGTGGGAGCCTGGCTGAGCACCACGCCAGGTTGGGCAGATCGGCTCGGTTGCTGTTGGACCTGGACCTTGAAACCGGCCGCCTGCAGGGCGGAGGAGGCGTCGGCCTCGTTCTTGCCAGTGACGTCTGGGATGCTCACCTGGTTGGGCCCGACCGTGAGGGTGACCAACGTGGCGGTGGGTTGGGTGGTGCCAGCCTTGGGGTTCTCGTCGGTCACCGTGCCTGAGGTGGCATTAGGCGGGTTGGTGGCCACCTTGAAGTGGTCGTGCTGGAGGGTCTGGGTGGCCTGGCTCACGCTGTTGCCCAGCACCGAGGGGATGGATGCGGTGGCGGGTGTGGAACCGCCGAAGAGTCCCAGGGTATGAGCCAGCAGGAACAGCACTACGGCCAAAACTGCCAGCAGGCCGAGCAGCAGGGCGACGTAGGCCCCCGTGCGCCGTTTGGGGCCCTGTTCCTCGGACACCACCCGTCTGGTCGGCGGGGTGACGACGGTGGCGTCGGCGCCGGCTGGCACCGCCCCCAGGACCCGAGTGGAGTCCGGGACGGTGGCCGCCACGATCGGAGTGGCCTGCACCACTCGTCCCTGGCGAAAGCGCAACAGGTCGGCCCGAAGGGCCTGAGCGGTGTCGTAACGGTCCTCAGGCGACTTGGCCATGGCCTTGAGCACTATCGCCTCGAAGGCGGGCGGTATGGCCGGGTTGACCGATCGGGGGGCGGCGGGCTCCTCGCGCACGTGCTTGTAGGCAATGGCCAGAGGATTGTTGCCCGAGAACGGCGGTTTGCCGGTCACCATCTCGTAGAGCACGACACCGAGGGAATAGATGTCGGTGCGGGCATCGACCCCCTCGCCCTGGGCCTGCTCGGGCGAGAAGTAGGTGGCCGTACCCATGACTGCGCCGGTCTGGGTCAGGCTTTCGTCCGTCCCGGCCGCCCGGGCGATGCCGAAGTCGGCCACCTTGACCTCACCGTCGCCGGTGATGAGGACGTTGCCCGGCTTCACGTCACGGTGCACCACCCCGTAACGGTGGGCGAAGGCCAGGGCAGCCGCCACCGCCGCACCGATGCCCGCCGCCCGGTCGGGGAGCAGCGGCGCCTCGGCCTTGATGATGTCCGAGAGAGTCTCACCGTCGATGAACTCCATGACGATGAAGTAGGTGTGGTCGGCCTCACCCCAGTCGTAGACCGGCACGATGTTGGGATGGCTGAGGTTGGCCGCCGCCTGGGCTTCCCGCCGGAAGCGCTCGACGAAGTTGCGATCGACGGACAGCTCGGGGAACAGCACCTTGAGGGCCACCGGTCGGTCGAGGCGCAGGTCGCGAGCCAGGTAGACCTCGGCCATGCCGCCCCGAGCGATCTGGCCCACCAGCTCATAACGCTCGTTGTAGACGGATCTCGGTGCCTCAGTGGTCATGCCCACCCGAGCCTACGCCACCCGCCCGACCCATCGACCGAGCCGTCATCGGCGGTTACCAGGATTGCCGGCGCCGGGCGTGGTGCCTGCACCGGGCGTAGAAGGTGTGCCGGGCGTGGTGCCGGTGCTGGGCGGGGTGGGCCCACGGGGTGGGGTGGCCCCGCCTGGGGTGCCAAAGCTGCTGGGCGGCCTGGTGCTGGGCGTGCCGGTGCTGGGCGTGCCGGTGGAGCCTCCAGTGCCTCGGCCGGCAGTGCCCCCGTTCCCCGTTGCTGGCGAAGGGGCCGGGGCGCCGACGGCAGGTGCCGGGGCGCCCGGCTTGGCCAGGGCGGCGGCCAACATGGCCCGGGCAATGGGCCCGGCCACCTCCGAGCCAGTCGGGTTGGATGGCAGCCCGGCCTGGGGCTCGATCACCACCGCCACGGCCACCGTGGGCGCTCCCGCGGGGGCGAAGGCGACCAGCCAGGAGGTGTTGCTGGTGCCGGCGCCCTCGGCAGTACCCGTCTTGGCTGCCACCTGCACCCCGGGCAGGGCCACGTTGGTGGCCGTACCCCCCTGGGTGACGCCGACCATCAGGTCCCTCACCATCCCGGCCGTCTGGGTAGAGGTGGCCTGCATCCACGTTCGAGCCTGCCAGGCCCTGACCAGCTGACCCTGACTGTCCCGGATCTGGGCCATGACGTGGGGAGCCATGGCCTTTCCGCCGTCGGCGATGCCCGCCACCGTCAGGGCATTCTCGAGGGCGGTGGTGGTGACGTCCTGCTGGCCGAGGGCCGAGTAGGCCAGAGCCGGCAGGTTGTGATGGAAGGTCGAGGGCGCTGGAAAGTTGGAGGCGGCCACCGCCCTTAGATCGAGTGGCGGGGTGTGGTCGTAACCAAAGGCGTTGGCCTCGCCGGCCAGGTTCTGAGTACCCAGGTCCAGCCCCACCTGAGCGAAGCCGGTGTCACAGGAGACCTTGAGCAGCGCGGGCAGCATTCCTCCGCAGGACTCGCCGGCGAAATTGTGCAGGGTGCGGTTGGTCTGGGGTAGGACCAGCTGGGTCAGGATGGGGTAGGACTTGCTAGCCAGAGCCGGATCATGGTCGAAGACCCCGGCCGAGTCGACCACCTTGAAGGTCGATCCCGGTGGGTAGGCGCGCCGGTAGGCCCGCGCCAGCATGGGCTGCGACGGATCTGCCAGGTAGGCGGCCCGGGTCTTGGTGACCAGCGCCTGGTCGTGAGAGGCCAGGGCATTGGGGTCATAGCTGGGGAAGCTGTGCATGGCCAGCACCGAGCCGTCCCTCGGGTCTATGACAACTACCGCTCCCTTGAGGTGGCCCAAGCTGGTGGCCGCCTGTTGCTGGAGGCGGTTGGAGATGGTGAGGGTCAGGTCCTCGGTCGTGGTCCGGGGGCGCAGCAGGTCGCTCAGGTGACGAATGGGCAGCGTCTGGCCACTCAAGTCCTTGTCATAGGTGGCCTCCACCCCGTCGCTGCCGTAGGTGAGGGAGAAGAAGCCAGTGATACCGGCGAACAGAGGCCCTTCTGGGTACTGGCGAACCAACTTGTAGGCGTCATTGGAGGGAACCGAGCGAGCCACCACCACGCCGTCGGCCGTCTGGATCACGCCCCGCGGACGGCTGAAGTCGGCGGTGATGTGCCGACTGTTGCCTGAAGCGTTGGACAGCTTGGCCGCCTGGAGCACCTGGATGTTGTTGAGCTGGAGGAACAGCACGCCGAACAACACGAGCAGCACGAAACCCATACGGCGGATCTGGCGGTCCAAGGCTCAGGTCCCTCCAACCGACGGTTGGTTGGGGGTGAACGCGGGTCCCCCGAAGGGCGTGGTGGGGGCGGTGGGGGTCGCGGCACCGGGCAGGCTGGCGGCCTCCCGAGCCAGATTGGACACGTAGCGGTGGGCATCGGCGAGGGACGGCTCCTGCTGGCCGTTGCGCAGGTCGGCAACCCGGGACGGGAGCACGGAGGAAGTGGTAAGGCTGGTCTTCTCCACCACGTGGGGTTTGAACCACAGCAGGCCGCCTATCCGTCCCTGGTATATGTCCACCCTGGGGCCGGACAGCTTGACGTAGTAAGAGTCGTTGGCAAACCAGGTCACGGCGCCGATGGCTCCTCCCAGCACGGCCAGCACCAGTACGACGAAGACCACAACCTTGACCGTGATGCGCCGGCGGATCTTGGGAGGCGTCGAGATGGGCTGGGCGGCGGCAGGTGGCATTCGGGGCGCGACTGGGCGGCTCTGGGTGGCGGGGCTCTGGGTGGCGGGGCGGCTCGGTGCGGCCGTACGACCTTGGGAACGAGTGCGGGTCGGGTCGTCCAGTACTGTGCCGGCCATCGTCCGACCGGTTGCTCCAGCGGCCTTGGCTGCTGGTGTCCCCTGGGTCAGCGGCAGCGCCAGGGTCGATGCAGCTCCCGACACACCACCAGCCGCGGTCATTCGTCCCCGCCCGGCTCCCCCTTTGCTGGGCGGGGAGTCGTCTTGGACCACATCGACCACCACCACTGTCGTGTTGTCGCTACCTCCGTGGGCCCGGGCCAGCCGGACCAGCTCGCGGGCGGCTCGGCCGGGATCTGGCTGACGCCCCAATGCGGCACCAATCTCGTCGTCGCTCACCTCGTTGCTGAGGCCGTCACTGCACAGCAGGACCCGGTCGCCCACCACCGCCTCGATGGTCACGGTGTCGACGTCGACCTCCCGCTCGATCCCGATGGCGCGGGTAAGGATGTGCCGCCGGGGATTGTGGGCTGCCTCGCGAGGGGTCATCTCGCCCCGCCTGACCAGCTCCTCGACCACGCTGTGGTCCAAGGTCAGCTGGATGAGCGAACCGTCGTGGCGCAGATAGGCCCTCGAGTCACCCACGTTGGCCACCGCCAAACGCTCCTCGCCGTCCTCGTCCACCAGGGCCAACACGGTGAGCGTGCTGCCCATCCCGCTCAGGTCGCTGTCGTTCACCGCCTCCTCCCAGACGGCCAGATTGGCCGCCTCCACCGCCTCTACCAGGTCATCCAGTGACGGCGTGGACTCGTCGAACACCTCTTGCAGAGTCTCCAGTGCCACCCGGGCGGCGACCTCACCCCCGGCATGGCCCCCCATCCCATCGGCCACCGCGAAAAGCACCTCGCCACAGAAAGCGGCGTCCTGGTTGGAACTGCGAACCCGACCGATGTCGGTGGCCGAGCCAGATCGCAGACGCGTCACTGGCTCGCCTCCAGCACGGTATTGCCGACCTTGAGGCGGTCACCCTCGTGAAGGGGAGCCGGAGCGGTGAGCTTACGGGTATTGAGATACGTCCCATTGGTGGAACCGAGGTCCTCCACCCAGACCTCCCCGTCTCTTCGAAAGACTCGGGCGTGTCTCTGGGAGATGAAGCTGTCGTCACCGAGCTGCACTCCGCAGCCGTCGGCCCGGCCCACCGTCACCTCGTCACCGAGCTCGAACGTGCGACCTTCCAAGCCGGGGGGCTCGATCACCTTGAGTCGAGCAACCGTCGCTGGCCCAGCCGTCCGGACAGCGCCGGCTCGCGCAACCGTCGGAGCCGCCACCGGGCGGCGAGGGACGGGGGCGGGCAGGGGCGGGCGGGCGGCCCTGCCGGCGTCGCCTCCCGAACGGGTCCAGTCCGTCGCCGCCCGACTCCCGCTGGCCGGCGGGTCTCGGTCGGTCGAGGGGACGGTCCCACCTTTGCGCACCTCGGACCACACCGCTGAGAGCACCCGCACAAAGAACAGCCACACCAGAGCCACCAGGAAGTACTTGAGGATGTTGAGCAGCTGATCCGACACCCGTCCAGCTCCTGGCTCAGCCAACCATCTCGAAGCTTATGGCGGTGCCGCCAACGGTGATGGTGTCCCCGTCCCGCAGCGGCTGGTCGGTGGCCGGGGCACCGTTGACCATGGTCCCATTGGTCGAACCCAGGTCGGCCACCAGCACCTGAGTACCCGCCCGGCGAAGCTCGGCATGGTGGCGGCTCACATTGGGATCCGACAGCACGACGCCGCAGTCCGGTTGCCGCCCGATCACGAGGACGTCTTCACCCAACTTGATCCGATCCCCGTCCGGCAGGATCAGGTACGCCGGCAGGCCGCCGCCAGGACCCTCGCGAAGCTCGGCATCCACCTGAAAGATGCCCGGTCTCAGTGAGTCGTCTGCCGCCAGGCTCACCACCATGGGCCCGATCACCTCGTAGCCCTCAGTACGAGCATGGTCTCTGGCCGCCTCGGTCAGCTCTTGGACCAAGACGTCGGCGAACGGCTCGAAGCGGTGGTAGTCGCCCGGCGCCAGGACCACCTCGAAATCATTGGGGGCAATGACACCGTGGACCCCCATGGTTCGGCGCAGATCCATCTCTCGAGCCAACCGCCGGCCGATCTCCACCGGCTGGAGTCCACCCCTGAAAGCCTTGGCGACGGCGCCCTCCACGAAGCGCTCGAGCCGGCGCTCGACATGCTGAAGTCCCATGGTCGGATGCAGCCTACCCAGCCCATCTCCGCAAGGGACAGAGGGGTCCCTCGTCAGGCTGACGCCAGGGACGGGTCGGGTAGCCTGAGCCTTCACTCGGGCGAGTGGCGGAATTGGCAGACGCGCAGGATTCAGGTTCCTGTGTCCGAAAGGATGTGGGGGTTCAAGTCCCCCCTCGCCCACCGCTCTGACCAGGACCTTTGTGGTCGAGCCGGTCAGCTCGGGCCAACAGCCCAGAGCATTTGCTAACGCTTTGCTAACGAACGGTTCGCGAGGTCGCCTAGGCAAGGACGCGCGATGCGGTGGGTGTCAGGGCTATGAGCGGACTCGGCTTGGCTTGGCGCTGGGAGGCCGCCTCAGGCGACTTGCACGACGATGGCTTCAGCGGCCGACGGAGCCGGGATCTCCTCGCCCTGCTCCCTCATCAGCTGCAGGTGAAGAGGGATAGCCTGGCGGATCAGCCGCTCAACCTCGGCCCGGCTCGAAGCCGCGGCCACGCACCCCGGGAGGTCCGGGACGTAAGCACCCCACGCCTCACCCTCATTCTCGATGACCACGGCGTATCCGCTCACCCGGGGCTCCTCCGTCCTGCCTGACGCCAGATGCTGGCCAGCGTACCGCTGGGCACCTCGTCCCCAAGGTTGCCGGCCACAGTGACCGTCCCGGCTCGATCCGGGTGGTGGAACTGTCGGTGCGATCCCGACTGGCGCACGAGGCGCCAACCGTTTCCCTCCAGCGTGCGGATCACCTCTCGAACCTTCACGCTGGTCGTACTCCACGATCACCGCCTTGTTGTCCCTTGGGGAGTGTGCTCGACGCTTCGTCCGGTTCCTCTGGCGACTCGCCGTCGTGGCGGTCGGAGCCCCGGACGAGCATGGCCACCCGAACGGCCGCGTCGTCGTCGAGGTCCGGCAGCACGTGTTGGTAGATGTCGGTCGTGACGGCAGTCGCGCTATGACCCAACCGGTCACTTACTACCCTCGTTGCAACTCCCGCCACCAAAGCAAGGGTCGCGTGCGTGTGCCTGAGGTCGTGCAGGCGAATTGGCGGCAGCCCGGCGCCCCGGGCCCGTGCGGCAAACCAGCGGGAAACCTGTTCCGGGTGTAAGGGAGTGCCGTCAGGATGAGCGAAAACCAGGTCCTCGTCCTTGTAGCCAGGGCCGGCGAGCAGGCGCTCAGCAGCTTGACGACGACGATGAGCGCGCAGGCGATCGACCAGGTCGGGGTCGAGCGCGATGTTCCGCCGCCCCTTGTGAGTCTTGGGTTCCCCGTAGACCAGCTTGTGGTCGACCGGCACGAGGGTTCGACGGATCGTTGCGCGCCGAGCGTCGAGATCCACGTCTCCCCATCGCAAGGCGAGCGCCTCACCCCTCCGGACACCAGTCAGGGCGTAAAAGTGCCAAAGAGCACCATGATGATGGTCGGCGGTACTGGCAAGGAAGGTGCTGAGCTGCCGAGCGGTCCACACCGCCATCTCGGGACGTTCGGCTCGGGGCGGGTCCGCCGACGATGCCGGGTTGCGGGGAATGAGCTGCCAACGCACCGCATCGCGCAACGCCTTGTGAAGCGTCGCGTGGATTCGTCGTACCGTCGCCGGCTTGAGGCTTGTGCCCAAAGAGCCATCCGCCCCCAAGTCGGCGTAGAAGCCATTGATCTGGGGAGCCGAAAGGCGTTGGAGGGGGATGTGACCGAGGGCGGGCACGAGGTACCTTCCAACATGCATCGTGTACGAGCTGTAGGTCGTGGGCCGCACCGACGAACGGATGCCCGGCAGCCAGCTGTCCCGAAGGAACTTGCCGACCGTGAGCTTGCTGGTCTCGACGTACATGCCCCGCTGGAGGGCATTGAGACCTTCATTGAGGGCGGCTTGGGCGTCGCGCTTGGTACGAAAGCCGCCCTTGGACTTCTGGCGACGACGACCTGATGAGTCGTGACCGACGTCGATCATGTAGGTCCAGGTTTGTCCCCGGCGGTAGATGTGGCCTCGCATGAGTCCCTCCTGTGGTCCGGCGGGCCACCGCCCGGCTACTGCCGGGGCGGTGAACCGGCCTTCGGCTTGGTGCGTTGATCAGATCGGGTCGTGATGACAGGCTCACGACCGAGCCTCTTCGGGGACCTCCAGGTCGTCGTAGGTGAGCACCTGGGCCTGCAGGAGTAGGTCCTCGATCTGATTGGCCAGGGAACGAAGCGATGTCCGCCAGTTGGACAGGTTGGCGAAGCTGTGGCGCACCAGGTTGGCCACCCGGGCGTCGGCTAGCTCCTGGATCTGGCGCTGTGCTGCGGTCAAGGGCAACGCCCCCAGGTGGTCCAGGAAGTCGCCCAGGCGAGTGGACAGCAGGCCAACCTGGGAGCGGTCCCCGAATACCAGGTCCACCATCTCGGTGATGGCCTTGCCAAACCGTCCCCCGTCGGGCACGGCCAGGGTGATCGGCACCCCCTCGCCCGAGGCAGGGTCGGGGGGCATGAAGAACCAGGTGACGGGCAGCTCAAAGGCCCGGGCGAAGGCCACGATCTCATCGGCGTCGAAGTTGCGGATGCGCTCGCCGGCCACCGAGCGCTCGGCAGCTGAGTAGTTGACCACCGACCAGCGAACCCCGAGGTAGGGCTCAAGGGCTGCGGTGGCCTCGGCCTGGGTCCAGCGCCGCTGCGCCCGGGCCAGGGCCAGGTTGTAGGCCACCACCTGGTTGGGGGAAAGCCCGAAGCACCCTGGGAACTCGTCATCGGATACTCGGGTGGCAGTTGCCGGTTCCTCGGGGGATGATCCCTTGGGCGACCCTTTGATCTCCGGCCCTCCTGGTGACTATCGCGGTATCTGGGTACCAGCATAGCACCTGGCCTGTGACGGAGGATATGTTATAGTGACAGCGCTGTTGTTTTAAGCCCTGCCGGGGCTCCGCTCGGCGCCAGCGTCATGGCTGCCCCTGTGTATCTCCCACACGAAAGGGGTGGCCCCATGGCCCTCGATCAGTTCCCTGACTTCCTCACCGTGGAGGAGGCTGCCTCGGTGCTGCGCATCGGGCGCAGCCTCGCCTATCATCTCGCCCGCCAGTGGCGGGTGACCGGCGGGCGAAGCGGCCTGCCCGTCATCGACCTTGGACATAAGCTGCGGGTGCCCCGGGCAGCCCTGGCCCGGATGATGGACGCCAGGAGCCCGGCCGGGAGCGACCGGTGACAGTGACCGCCAGTTCGAAGGCGGCCGTCCGGGCCGGCGCATCCTGGGTGCTCTGAGGGGCACTGCGGTTCTGGCAACGGACAAGCCCACCCGGTCGGGCCGCGCGCCTTCGTCATCCACGTGCCTGTGGGCCTGAGCGCGCCACGACCAGAGACGGAGTGTCTTGGGAGGACCCCACTCGGCCAGGTGTCCGAGCGACCACGACATCCGGCGTGTCGCACGAGCCAGGACATCGCCAGACGGACCTATCGTGCCAAGACCTCCGACGAAACCAGGAGGGGCCCGGCCAGATTCGAATAAGCCCGCGGGCTAAGTTCCACCCCGGTGGCGCCCGCCGCGGCAAGGGGTGGCTGAGTCCTGCCAGAACTCCTGGCTCAACTGGCGAGGTACTGCTCCAGGGCCCGGCGGATGACCTCGCTGGCTGTGGTCTGCTCGCGCACGGCGCGGTCATCAAGTGCCTTGCGGACCTGGGAAGGGAGTCGCACGGCGGTAAGGCCAGCCGGGTAGTCACCAAGGGCTGGGCGTCCCACCCGTCGGCGCAGTTTGCTCGGATCGAGCCCAGCTTCAGCCTTCTTCTCGGCGCTTCGCCAGAACTGGTCGTCCATAGCTTCGCCGGTCGCAGCCTTGCGTTGTTCGGTCATGGCAGGAGGCTCCTGTACTTGTTTCTCATGGGCATGGCGTGGAAAGCAATTTCGTCGCCCTGATGGTCGAGCGCGGTCAAGACTTCCAGGATGGCGCCCGTGCTGTCTGGTCCCAGGTAGAGGACGTAGGGATCCTCAGCGTCGTCGTAGGCAACGAGAGCGTTCATGATGGCATGGCGGATGTCCTCGGGGCCGCAGCCGTGCTTGAGAGCCGAGCTCCGAATCTCCACACCCGCGTTGTATAACAAAACTAGACCATCGGGGCCAACCGGGGGAGCAGGCCGGCGGCCTGACAGACAGTCGGAGTGTGGCTCTGCCGGCGTCATTCTCTCATGCTGGTCTATATCAGCAGCGATTGGCCTGTTCTCATAGATGCTATTGCGTCCAGCTTAGCTTTCTTCCCGTGGCCCAATAACTAGGACATCGAGTTCCTGAAGCGCTAGATTGATCACACGAGACGACCTATCGCAACCACCCCCTGCCCAGCTCTTTCCCCACGTCAAAGCACTTGTCCCCAGTCAGGCTTCCGACTCCCTTCCATCCCCAGCAGACCCTCCCAGCACATCCACCTACCAGTTTCCAGCCTCAATGCTTCCCCTCGTTACTGCACTGCGCTACCATCCCAACTAGCTTGAACACGATTGCAACGATGAGCGTTGCCCCCGAGCCATAGCCGGTAAAAGGAAGTAGAACCCATGGCCTGGATGCGGATGATGGGCAGGAACTCGGTCGAGTACCACCGGGCCACGGTGCTGGAGCGGGCCGACGACCACCCGGGGCTTGCCCTTGAGTACTACGCCAGTCGAGGAGAGACGCCTCTGGTCTGGGGGGGCTCAGGGGCCAAGGCTCTGGGGCTGTCTGGCCCGGTGACGCCTGTCGCCTACGAAGCCATCTACGGCCCCGGGGGGGCGAGTGACCCCAGGACGGGCACCCGCCTGGTGAGCACGACGCGCCCGGGCATGGAGCTGGTCATCTCGGCGCACAAGTCGGTGGCCGAGCTGGGGGTGCTGGGCCGGGCCGAGGACATGCACAAGATCATGGACGCCGAGCGCCACGCCACCCTTTCCTACCTGGACCAGGTGACCAGGGATAGGGGAGGACGCCGGGGTCGGGCCGCGGTAGCCACCCCGACCGGGGGACTCATCTACGCCCACGCCCGCCACGCCACCTCCCGGGCCGGGGACCCCTGCCCCCATGACCACGTGCTGTTGGCCAACGTGGCCGAGATGGCCGACGAGGCCGGCGGCTGGAAGGCTCCCGACACCACCTTGTGGCGAGGGCACCTCCACGCCGCCACCATGGTGGGACGGCTCGCCTCGGCCAAGGTGGCCACCGACCTGGGATACGCCATCCAGGCCGACCCTGGGCCGTCGGGCAAGCTGGGCCACTGGCGCATCGCCGGCATCCCCCAGGAGGTGCTGGACCTGCACTCCAAGCGGGCGGCCGAGATCGAGGCCGAGTGTGCCCGAACCGACAACCACAGCTACCAGGCCCGCAACGTGGCCGCCCGGGCCACCAGGAAGGCCAAGCGCCACCAACCCGAGGGGCTACTGGTGACCCAGTGGCGAGCGGAGCTGGAGTCCGCCGGCTATACCCCGGCCAACCTGGTGGCCAGGGTCGATGCTGCCTCCCGGGAACAGCGGCCCATCCAGCCCCTCACCAAGAACCAGGGCCGCCGCCTGGTGGCCGAGGTGCTCGACCCGCAGGGAACACTGGCCACCCGCAAGGTCTTTGGCCGCAAGGACGTGGTGGTGGCCATGGCCCCCCACCTCTACGGCCAAGACCCGGCCATCCTCGAGCCGTTGGTCTCCCGGACCCTGGCCGACCCCGAGGCCATCCCCCTGATCGGGGTGAGCGGAGCCAGGGACAAGGTGTACTCCATCGCCCATGTCCTGGCCACCGAGGCGGCCATTGCCGAGATGCTGGGCAGCGAGCTGGAGCGAAGCGACGCCCCCGTGGTGCCCGTTGAGGCCGTGGTGTCAGCCGTGCGGACGGCTGAGCAGCGCTGCGGCCAGCGGCTCAACGCCGACCAGACTCGGGCCGTATCCGCCATCTGTAGCTCGGGGCGGGGGGCCGAGCTGGTGGTGGGGGTGGCCGGCTCGGGCAAGACCACCATGCTGGGCGTGGTCACCGACGCCTTCGAGCAGGCCGGCTATGAGGTCCTGGGCACGGCCACCTCGGGCCAGGCCGCCCGCAACCTGGGGCGCAAAGCCGGCATCGGGTCATCCCGGACACTGGCCAGCCTGACCTGGCGCCTGGACCACGGCCAGATCAGCCTCAGCGAACGCAGCCTGGTGATCTGTGACGAGGTGGGGATGACCGAGGATCTGCACCTGGCCCGCCTGCTGGCCCACACGCAGGCAGCCGGGGCCAAGCTGGTCCTGTTAGGGGACCACCTCCAGCTGGGCCCGGTGGGACCGGGCGGGGCGCTGGGTGCGCTGGTGGCCCGCCACCCCGGCGCCGTGCACCGCCTGGAGCACAACCTGAGACAACAAGACCCGGCCGAGGCCCAGGCCCTGGGCGCCCTGCGGGCCGGCAACCTGGACGACGCGCTGACCTGGTACGTGGGACAGGATCGAATCCGGACCGCCCCCACCCGTGACGAGGCCCTCCAGGCCGCAGCCGACGCCTGGGCCGCTGACCTGGCCCAGGGCAAAGCGGTGGCCCTGTTGGCCTGGAGGCGGGCCAACGTGGACGAGCTCAACGCCAGGGCCAGGACCCACATGACAACTGCCGGCCGCCTGTCGGGCCCGGAGGTGGTGGCCCCGGGGGGCCGGTGCTACCGATCAGGCGACCAGGTGGTCACCCTGGCCCCCGGGGCGGAGGGTCGCCTGGTCACCAGCCAGCGGGGAACCGTGGTCCTTGTCGAGCCGAACGCCCAGGCGCTGGTGCTGAGGATGGACGACCAGGCCGTGGTCCGCCTGGGCGGAGAGGACATCTCAGCCGAGCGCCTGGCCCATGGCTATGCCACCACCGTGCATCGCAGCCAAGGGGCTACCGTCGATCGAGCGCACGTCTACGCCGACGGCGGGGGCAGGG